>Ga0310695_10001456_pt1 | contig 55971 bp, 55 predicted proteins | sample RumenRJG_04DNA_FD_203882 | JGI IMG/M metagenome (GOLD analysis project Ga0310695, IMG submission 203882) | Bovine rumen microbial communities from Lethbridge, Alberta, Canada - RJG_04 (v2) (version 2) | ecosystem: Host-associated > Mammals > Digestive system > Stomach > Rumen | place: Canada...
ACATACGCTTGCCAGTTTGGCAAACACAAAACCCATGTGGGAATATACCTTCAAAAATGACTTTAGTCAAATACTTTTCGTCAAAAACGCCATTTTTCGTGTAAAAAATACACAGGTATAGCCTTTAGGGAAAATTTATCTGTCAATCCTCACTCGGAAGATCGTCCTCCTTTTCCTCCTCCTTCTTTGCACCTTGAATTGAAACACGAATCTCTTGGCAGGTCTTCTTGATGTTCTGCAAGACCTTGCGAGCGCGTGTGCCAGCAGATTTGTTGCCGCGTTCGAATTTCTCGTATTCGCGTTTGAAATTTTCAATTTCTAGTTCGAGATCGTTTACTAAACTCATAAGCAAACTCCAAAAAAAGATGCTTTTTGGAAAATAAATAAAGTTTTTGCTAAAAATTCGCCGTTTTGCAAAATTATGTTTACGTTTACAAACTATTACATAGGTTTGGGTTAATTCAACAACTTATTAACAGTGTGATAACCGCCACAGATTCTCAAGAGCCCGAAAACCGGCCTCCCCAACATTTTCGGAGAAGTCATTCACGAACATGGCGATGTGGGACTTGATGACTTCATCGTCATCGATCTGTGCTTTTTCGACGATAAACGGGGTCACCGGATCATGCCTTTGACGGGCAATCTGGAGGCTATGCCGAATCTCTTTTTCAACGGATTCGATAGTCGCATACCCCAATTCCTTTTTTGCAACGGCGATCCCCAGCGGAATCGGAGAACCCGTCTCCTGCTCCCAAAACGCCCCCAGATCCTGCAAAAGATGGAGGCCGTCCCTTTTCCACGTAAAGCGGTGTTCGTGGATGGTAACACCCTGAGGAACGCTATTGTCGAGAAGCCGCCGATAAACCTCGTTAAAGAGGGCATATTCGAGTTTTGGAGCGTTTTTGAAATGGTGCGCATACCAGAACTTGAAAAGAAGCGCTGCGGTCGTATTTGCGCCCGGAAGCGTTGTCGGGAGTTCAGGATTGAACGTATCGGACTGAGAAGAGAGCAAAAGCGGACCACAGCCGTACCCGATGGCGCCCCCGCAACCGAGGCAACGGTACGTTTCGGCAATTTGGGGATAGACCTGGGCGCTGATCTTTGCGACATCGAGTTCACCTCGCAGAACCATCTCGTTGAGGGTCTGTACGTCGGCAAACGTCACTTTCCATTCAAATGGGGAATTTTCAAGCCCCTGGAGCAAAGCTTCGTAGATGAAGGTGTCGTTTGGGCAAGTGGAAATACCAAGAGAGAGTTGCATAAAAATACAGAAAACTAATAAACCATGGCACGGACAGTCACAGACCACGGACTGAGATTCACATTTCCCTTGGCTCGCGGAGTAAACCGAACATCGTTACGCCCTTGCAAGACGATAGCATCCGCATTGCGAAATGTAAAATTACCGGCTTCATCGATTTCGGCTTCCCTTTTAATGCCGTTCATAACATGTTCAACGACAATCTTGTTTTCGAAATAAGTCGTATCATAACCGTTCAAATGCAAGGTCGTCGAAGCGGAACGGTTCACATTTCCCGTCAAGTTCATGTCGCTACGGAGAGAATCAAGAACGGAACCGCCAAAAGTTCCCGATAGCGACCACTGGATAGTCAAAGGTTCAGGTTCGGAAACTTTAGAATCCGAAGAGCAAGCTACCAAAGCAAGCACGGACAATGCCAAAAAAACAATTTTTTTCATTTTAAACTCCTTGTTTAACGATAAATTATTTACAAAAATAACATAAGAAAAACATATGCGATACAAAATATTTTTCGATAGGCTTGGCTACAAAAAAATTACATCGCAGCAATAGTCATCCGAAGCCTGTCCAAGGCATCCTTGATGCGCCAGGTGGATTTGTCGCGGGTAGTGGCAAAGTTGCTCACGGCACGGATTTCGCAGCAGGGAACACAGAAGGCATGGCAAATCGAAAAACAGGCAGCCCCTTCCATCGATTCTACATCGACATTGAAGCTTCGTACGCGGTCGGCAGCCATGGAGGCGGTTCCCGTACAGCAGTTGACGCTGAGGCCGGAAACAGGCTTTAATTTTGAAAGCCAGGCGGGAACACCCCGTAACGACGAGGATTCGTAAACCTGGGCAGACGCTTGAGCTACAGAACCGTTTGCAGAAGTTGAGCAAACCTTGTGCCACGGCGTAAACGAGCCATCGCATTCGACAACGCCAAGGTCCCCGACAACTTCAGAATCGACGCGAACGACATCGCCTACGTCCAATCCGCGACCAGGATAGGCGCCACAGATGCCCGCAAGCACCACATGCGTAAAAGGCCCCTCGGCGGCAAACCGGGAGAGCAGAACAGATAAATTTGTTGCAAATTCAAGCAAGCCCACGCCAAGGACTACGGCAAAGCCGCGCCCTTCGGGCAGTTCGACGATTTCGCCTAAACGAATGTCGTTTCGAACAAAAGATTTGCACTCTGGAAAGACGCCAAAAAATTCCACGTTTGACGCAAAGGCAAACAAAGGAACAAAGTCGTTCTCCATAGCAAAATCCCTATTCCAGGCGTTCGACCTTTGTCGAGAGATCGCTTTCAAGCTCGGCGACGCGATCGAGGCTCAAGTTCCACGGGCGTTCGACTTCGCAACGGGCACTTGCCACAGCAGTCGCCTTCGCCAAGCAGCTTTCGAAGCTCAGGTTCTGTTCAAAAGCATAGAGCCAGCCCGCAAAGAAGGAGTCTCCGGCGCCGATATCGTTTTTCACGTTGATGGTCGGCGGCTGCAACTGGATTCCCTGGAACTTCTTTTCCATGAGGCGGAAAGCACGTACAGGGGCGTCTTCTTCGGTCACGATGAGATTCTTGATCGGGAGGCGTTCGAGGACTGCCGTTGCCGTCATTTTCCAGAACTGCGGACTCGACTTGACCTGCGGAATGCCCATGCGTTCCAGGAGCTTGCAGTATTCCAGCATGTTGATTTTCAGGAGATCCACGCCCTTTGCAAGGAGTTCGTCAATGCCGTCAATGGCATCGACAAAGATGTGCTTGTCGCTAAAATCAAGCTCATCGAACACCTTTGCGTTAAAGCCTTGCGGGAACGTTCCGCACAAGGCGATATACTGCGTAGAATCCCAGTAATCGTTGAACGTTTGCGCAAAATCTTCGTTCTCGGAATCCGAAAGCATCGGGGACGGCTCCACAAGCTCTGTGGTATCGCCGTTGCAGGCAATCGTCGTGCAGATGCGCGTGTTTTCGCGAATCCAGATTGGCACCTGCTGGATGCCGCAAGCAGAGAGTTCGTCAAAGATTTTTTCTCCGTTCCCGGCGCCGAGGAAATGCATCAAGCGTGGAGTTCCCCCCAGGAGCTGCAACACACGGCAGCAGTTGATGCCCTTGCCCGACGCGTATTCCTTGACCTTGGAAATGCGGTGCACTTCGCCTGGAGTAAACTTGTCCAGAAAGAACACCCTCTGCCAGGCAGGATTCAAACCGAGAACTAAGATTTCCCTTGACATCGCTTACCTTAGAAGTTCACCTTGAAGAACTTGCGCTTGCCCACCTGAACGACAATCTGGTCGCCGCCCTTGATTTCAATCTGGGCCTGCGGATCAGCGAGTTTTTCACCGCCAATCTTCACACCGCCGTTCTGCACCATGCGGCGAGCTTCGCCCTTGGAAGCAAAAGCCTTGATGTTCACGAGCAAGTCGAGAGCGCCGTACGTGCCGGCTTCGACAGAGCATTCAGCTGCATCGCTCGGGATAGCGTTACCACTGTGGATTTCGCGTTCCTTGGCGGCAGCGGCTTCGGCGGCTTCGGCACCGTAGTACTGCGTTACGATGTCGATAGCAAGGCGGTGCTTGGCTTCGTTCGGGTTCATCTTGCCAGCGGCAATGTCGGCCATCATCTGCTTGACTTCGTCGAGCGGGATGTTGGTCAAAAGTTCATACCAGTTCTCGACGATGCTGTCGGCGAGGCTGTAAATCTTGTGGTACATCACGTCAGCCGGTTCATTGAGGCCAACGTAGTTGCCGATGGACTTGGACATCTTGACCTTGCCATCAGTACCGAGCAAAATCGGCATGAAGAGACCGATCTGCGGTTCCATGCCTTCAAAAATCTGGAGGTCGCGACCACGAAGCACGTTGAACTTCTGGTCGGTGCCGCCGAGTTCCACGTCACTCTGGATAGCGACGGAATCGTAACCCTGCATCATCGGGTACATGAATTCGTGGAGGCTAATCGGCGTATTGGCGGTATAACGGTTGTGGAAGTCTTCGCGTTCGAGCATCTGGGCGACAGTGAACTGGCCCATGAGTTCGGTGACCTTGCTGAACGGGAGCTTGGAGAACCATTCGCCGTTGTAGTGGATTTCGACCTGGTCGCGACGGACGACCTTGAAAAACTGTTCCTGATATTCCTTGGCGTTTTCGAGCACCTGTTCGTGCGTGAGACGCGGACGGGCCTTGTTGCGGCCGCTCGGGTCACCAATCTGCGCGGTGTAGTCACCCACGATGAGGACGACCGTATGACCGAGGTCCTGGAACTGGCGGAGCTTGCGCATCACAACCGTATGACCGAAGTGAACGTCCGGAGCCGTCGGATCCACACCCATCTTGATACGGAGGGGCTTGCCCGTTTCGTAGGACTTCTGAAGTTTCTTTTCGAGTTCGTCTTGCGGCACGATGTCGGTAACGCCGCGCATCAAAATTTCAAGCTGTTCTTTAACAGGACGGAATTGCATTTTAGTTACTAGTTAATAGTTGATAGTTAATAGTTGTAGGTGATTAAGTCCCGGATCAAATCCGGGATGACACGGGATGTTCTAACCGCTAATCACTGGAAACCCATTTTGAAGGAATGGATAATCATAACGGGGGTAAAGATAGTAATTGGGAAAGGAGAACGAACGCTTTTCAAGCACCAAGGAGCGGTTCATATCCCAAAACCGACGATAAATCGAAAAAAACTCGTTTTTTCGCAAAAGACAAAAGTTTATAAAAATTTACAAATGTATGCTTTACATAAATTTATCATTTATTAAGTTTACACGCAAAAATAAAAACCTTTATAAGGAAAAATTTATATGAAGAAAATTCTTTTGTTCCTGCTCGCTGTCAGCAGCGCATTTGCAGCTTCCCAATCCAGAACCCATGACGGCTTCTTCTTGAACCTCAACTTGGGTATGGGCTTCCAGAACATCGGATTCGTTGTAGACGACAACCAGCCGGTGACCACCGACAAGTCCGGTGCTGCAACGGACATAGACATTAAGATTGGTGGCCGCATCATGGAAAACTTGCTGTTGCACGCCACCTTGGCAGGAACGACACTTACCGAAACCTTCAAGGGTTATGACTCGGATTCTTACAAGATTAAAGAAATCAAGGCCAACATGTCCTTGTTCGGCATTGGTGCCACCTACTACTTCGTAGACAACTTCATGGCAACGGTTTCTCTCGGCATCAGCCAGTTCCACGCTAACGAAGATGTCGCCACATTCCACGCCATCCTCAAGAACAACGGTTCTCAGGACGAAAATGCCGGTTTCGGTTTCCAGATCGGTGGCGGTAAGGAATGGTGGGTCTCGGATGAATGGGGCATTGGCGCATCCATCTCGGTCCTTTACGGTTTCGCTTCTAACTTGGCCGATACAAGGGAATCTTCCTTTGCCATCTCGCTCAGATTGTCCGCAACCTACAACTAATTCTTGACTTTAAAGAATATGTAAAAAAGGCTAGAGATCATCTAGCCTTTTTTTGTTGCAATTTTTGAAATCTAGTGGCGTTTATTCTGGCGACGATGCAAGATATACTTCGTCAAAAAATTATAGAACTGCTCCGTCTTGGAATTGTCCTGCTTGTTGCGGCGGAGCGACACCACGATATCGCGCTTGAAATCCGTATCGGTAATTTCAAGAAGCTTGACGCGCTTGTGGTCCATCTTGCCCCACGAGAGTTCCGGCCAGAAACCAACGCCAATGCCAGCGGCAACAGCTTCCTTGACAACAGCGGCGTTATCACTTTCAAATGTAACATTTGTATGAAATCCAATACTATCGCAAAGTTCATTACAAATTTGTCTATACTGCTTGGATCCATAAAGACGAATGAATTTTTCGTCTTTCAAGTCAAATAGCGAAATGGAATCGAGCTTTTTATACTGCGCCGTATTGGGAACAGCCAAGAAAATTTTTTCAGAATGGACAAACGTTTCATCACTTTCGGTATTATCAAGTTCCGGCTTGTAATTGGCGTAAGTGCGAACGCAAATATCAAAGACGCTTGTCTCCTCATTTTGCACAATGTCCACGTCAATATCGGAATTACCACGTTTATACTCAATCACGGCACTTGTGATGAGCGTGGATGCCGCAAGCACATTCAGCTTGACGTTGTTATTCTGCTTATCCGCAGTCTCCTTGAGTAGCGCCGGGAGCGCCATCATGTTTTCATAAAGCGGCTGGAGCTTTTCGTAAAAGAACTTTCCGCTATCGGTGAGCTTGATGTTACGTCCGGAGTTTTTGAACAGCGATACGCCCAGTTCATCTTCGAGCTTGTGGATAGCTTGCGTAAGCGCCGGCTGGACGATGCAGAGGTTCTTTGCACTTTGCGTGACATGCTCCGTGCGGGCCACCTCCAAGAAGTATTTAAGCTGAGTCAGTTCCATGTGTGCAATTATAGCAAATGAGCTGTGAGCACGCTCGTAAACTCGCTATGAGGTCGCTACGCTTTGAGGTATGAGAATTATTTGCTAAAAGCAGCGAGGTCGATGCCGAGTTGTTTGATTTTGTAAGTGAGAATGCGCGGGGTGGTCGAGAGGCTGCGGGCTGCAGCAGCCATTTTTCCCCTAGAACTTTTAAGGGCATCGCAGATGATATCGCGTTCGTACGCTTCAACCATAAGCTTGAGATTCCCGCTTACAGGAGTTCCGCTCGTCTCGTCCGTCTGGATGGTCGGCGGGAAATGATGCGGGTAAATGACGTCTTCTTCCGTCAAAAGCACAGCACGTTCAATCGCATTCTCGAGTTCACGCACATTGCCCGGCCACGGGTAACTCATGAGCATTTCAATCGTCCCGCGAGCAAGGCGGCGCACGTTTTTGCCGACCAAGCGACAGTAATGATCCACAAAGTAATCAGCCAAGAGCACAATGTCGGTGCGGCGCTTGCGAAGAGGCGGCACGTAAATTGGAACAATGTGAAGCTGGTAGTACAAGTCTTCACGGAAGGTTCCATCCGAGACCATCTGCTGCAAGTTCTTAGTCGTTGCGCAAATCACGCGCACGTTCACTTTTTTCGGGAATCGAGCGCCCACGCGTTCCATTTCGCCCTGCTGCAAAAGGCGAAGCAATTTTATCTGCAAATTCGGCGTGAGTTCTGCAACTTCATCGAGGAATAGCGTTCCGCCTTCGGCCTGCTCGACGCGGCCCGGCGCCTCGTTGACGACGCCAACCAAGGCGCCCTTTTCGCTACCGAAAAGTTCCCGGTCCAGAACGGACTCCGGGAGGGCCGCGCAATGCACTCGCACAAACGGCCCTAAATTGCGGTCGGAACGGAAATGGATTGCTTCTGCAACAAGACCTTTGCCAGTTCCCACCTCGCCCACAATCAGCGCTGGGAGCGGGCTTTTGGCAACCTGATCAATTTGCGTATAGACCTGTTGCATTTCGGGAGTTTTGCCGATGATGTTGTCCGGCTGGAATCTGGCCTTAAGCTCCATCGCCATACGTTCGTTTTCGGCCTTGAGAATTTCATTTTCCTCTCGGGCCTGGCGGCGGAGTTTCACTGCAGTTGCAAGCATCTGCGCGATGATTTCGAGCAAATGAATCTGATCGTTGAGGTTCGCCTCGTCGGGATTGTGTTCGTCGGCACTCAAAGCGCCAACGACTTCCTGTTCCATAATAATCGGAACGCAAAGGAAAGCCTTGTCCTCGGTCTTGCCACGGCCCGTGCGATCCAAGAAGTCCGGGTCTTTCGCGACAGACGGAATGATGATGGGCTTGCCTGTTTCGACGACGCGGCCCGTGATGCCTTCGCCCACCTTATAGCGGCCCTTGCTCGCCTGGCGGCTGCTCAAGCCTTCTGCAATTTCAATGGAAATTTCGCCGGTATGGCGGTTGTACAATGTGAGGGTCGCATGCTCGACGCCCATCACCGATTCGACGGTCTGCAATACAGGATGCGCCACCGTTTCGAAATCAAGACTCTGGTTCAAAATAGAGCTGATCTTGTAGAGCAGCTCCAGTTCTTGGATTCTACGTTCTTCACCAGAAGTCATGAGTCACCTAGAATACACGGAATACAGCATTCAACGAGATTGTCATACGCGCATCGCCGCCCCTGACAACAGCAAAATCAATGGGATATAATTCCAATCCAAAAAAATTACTCTGGGTACGCCACGAGACGCCTAAGTTCGAGCGGAACATGAACGATTCAAAGTAATAGTTCTCAGACGTTTTGGAAACATAACCTCCGTTATCCGTATCCCGCGCATATTCATAAGCCTCAATGCGATTTCCATCAGCATCATAAGCTTCGATTGGCATGGGTTCGTTAAAATGGATTTCATCAGCAGTCCCGTCCTGAAAATTCACAAGGAACATGAAATTTGCGACCAAACTAATACCGCGTCCAATGGGAGCATTCAAATTGACCACGAGACCTTCAGAAAGTTCGTTGAAATCATAATTGAGACAATCTTCACACCCAGAAACATCGGTAGCGACTTCCAGCATGACGCCAACTCCAACGTAGGGGTTCAACGGCTTCACAAGAGAAAGCGAGCCTCCAAACATTGAAGTCGACTCGTCATTCCAGCTTCCAAATGAAGGGCCAAACTTGACGTCAAATGTTTTCCAGGAAATGTCGGAAGCCGCAGCAAACGACACAAGAAATAAAGCGATGACAGAGCTAATTTTTTTTATCATACAAACAATATAATTTTTTTGCTGTATAAAAAAAGGAGATGCCCGCTCGGTGGCGGGCATGACAACGTAAAAAAAGAACCCGCTCGGAAGCGGGCATGACAGCGGGGCGTTGCGGGGCCGGCGTCTGAGGCCCTGCAAAAAGGGGTGACGAGTCACGAAGTACGAGTCAGGGGAAAACGTTCCCCTCCTACTTCCTACCGTCTACTTCCGACTATTTCAACGCTTCTTGAACGAGGGCGGAAGCGCGCTTGGAATCAAAGCGGCCCTTGACCTTCGGAGAAAGCTCCTTCATGATCTTGCCCATGTCCTTCGGAGAAGAGGCGCCCGTTGCAGCCTTGATTTCGGCAATGAGGGCCTTGACTTCGTCTTCGGTCATCTCGGCCGGCATGTACTTGCGGTAGATGGCAATGACCGCTTCTTCGGCCGGAATCTTGTCCAGGAATCCGCCCTTCTTGAGGATTTCGATGGATTCCAGTTTCTGCTTCACGCTCTTGGCGAGAACGTCGATGCACATGGCATCGGTAATGCTTTCGGTAATCTGTGCCGGAGTGGCACCAGACTTCATAGCCTCGTTCTTGATGTCAGAATGGAGCGTACGAAGAGTTCCGAGAGTTTCGGCATCGTGAGCCTTCATGGCGGTCTTGATGTCGTCGAGAATCTGGGTAAGCAATGCACAACTCATATTGACCTCGAGCGATTATAACGCTTCGCTCCAAGCGATGAAGATTTGTTATAAAACACCTAATGAGTCATCAGCACAAGCTGACAACTCATTAAAGCTTAACAAAGTCCGATTAAGGAATCGAATTAGTAGAGACGCTTGCGGTTCTGGTCAGCAATCTCTTTGAGACGCTTGCGACGAGCAGCCGTTTCAATACGCTTCTTTTCTTCGGAGGGCTTTTCGAAACGCTGACGCTTCTTGACGTCGGAAATGATACCATTCTTTTCGCAAGACTTGGTGAAACGCTTGAGTGCGCGTTCGAAAGGTTCGTTGGACTTAACAATAACGCCGATCACGATAATCCTTTGGTTAAAAATTCAGTTTTTGGATAGCCAAATATACCTAAATATTCTAAATCCGTCAAGGGTAACATTTTGTAAGCACTTTAAGCTTACCGGTCATTACCCCCTTTATATTCCATCGCCAGCATGGTAATGTCGTCAAATTGCGGGGCATTTCTTGTAAAAGCGTCAATTTGGCGTTTGACAAAGCGACAAATTTCTTTAGTACCCCGCCCGCCACCAAGCGAAACGGCATCAAGCAACCGGTCATTGCCGAACAGCTCGTTATGCTCGTTGGTCGCTTCGGTCACGCCATCGGTATAGAGGAACAGCGTATCGCCTGGAGCAAGTTCTAGCGTCTGCATTTTGTAGCGCGAGTTTTCCATAGCCGCCATAACGACCCCCGCCTTGCTCTTCGCAAGTTCAACCGAGCCATCCTTATGGCGAATCACCGGCGGATTATGCCCCGCCGACGCAAACTCTATACGCCCCGTCTGCAAATCGACAAACCCCATCCAGACGGTTACAAACATGTTCGCGCGGTTGCGTTTCGCCAACTCATAATTGGCCTTCTCAAAAGTTTCAACAACAGACTGCAAGTTTCTAGCCGTCGTACGGAGCACAATGCGCGACACCATCATAAACAGCGCAGCCGGAACTCCCTTGCCCGACACATCGCCCACGACTACACACAAACGTCCATCATCCAGCTTGAAGAAATCATAAAAATCACCACCGACCTCCTTCGCCGGTTGCAGGAACGGAGTGAGTTCATGGAGCGAGTCCTCAGAATTTTCCTCTTTTTCTGTCATCGCAAGAAACCCAAGCTGAATATCCTTCGCGAAATCCAGCTCGCTTTCAATGCGGTCCAAGTCTTTCTGTTTCTCGATATGTTCCTTGAGCGACGTGCGCATGTTCAGGAACGCCCACGCAAACTGAGCAATTTCATCGCGGCCAGAGAGGTGCGGAATTTCCACATCGAAATCGCCCTGCCCCATTTTATTTGCAGCCACAGCCAGCTCCTTGAGCGGGCGGGACACCCTGGACGAAATTACAAATATCAAAAACAACATCACAACATAGCCCGCAACGCTCATCCACGCGAACATTTTTTCCAGGGAACGCTGGCTTTCCATATATTCATGCGCAGGCCACACAATCATAAACGTCCAACCATTCGCATCCATCGCCTTGAAGTAAATAACAGCCTCTTTGCCATCAGGCGTACTTCCCATGAAAAGGCCCTTCTTCATGCTCTGCACCGCCTTTTCAAATTCCGTGACCGTACGGACCCCCATCCCTCCCGAGAGATCGGACAAGCTCTCCTTGAAAACAATTTCGTTTTTAGGGTGCGCGATAATGGTATTGTTCGCAGACAGGACGACAACATACCCGGAATTCGACACCGGGATCGAGGCTACCGTTTCTTTAAGGAAGGCAATCGACATGTCAACACAGAGAACACCCGCAAAGACGGTGTTTCCATAAGCATCTTTCTGGTAAATCGGAGCCGTATAAATTGCAATGGGTTCCTTGATAAAGTCTCCGATAAAAGGTTCCTGCCAAAGGCCTTTCTGCAAGTTCTTGGTACTTTTGTACCAAGTTTTCTCCAGATAATCCTTCCCCTTCAAGAGCTTGATGTCATTACCCGAATACTGAGCAAGGCGCATCACTTCCTGGTGCCATTTGGCCTTGGGAGCCATTCCCGGCTCGTAAGCGACAACCACGGCAAGCACTTGCGGAAGCGTCTGGCGGGCATCAAAGACAGCCTGAGTCAAGAAGTCATCGAGATCCTTCCCCGAAAGCATCTCCTTACCAAGCACTTCGGCATATTCATCACCGAGCGCTTTCCCTTTTTCGAACAGCTTTTCGATTATGGCGACATTTGCAAGACTGATCTCTTCGCCTTTTTCCGTGAGCAACGTCGAAAGCTCGCTTTGCACCTTAAAACTGAGAACCCCAAACAGCGTCGCAAACACGATGCTGAAACCGACCAGGGTCATCATGGACTGTTTGAACGCCAGCCCGTGCATGTTGAAGCTCATATAAACCTTTTCTTTTTGTTGCAACAAAAATTGTTTTTTATTACAAATAGAAATAATTCAGGGGGTTGTCAAAACCATTTTTCATGTTTTGAGGCTTTTAAAGGGATAAAAACAATGGTGCCACACTCATGCTCAGCCCGTTTTATGTAAAATATTTTTAATATTTCACATTTTACAACCCATCATATTCATTTGTTTCAAAGAATAAATTATATTCATACAACATTTTGCTAACAAAATGTAAAATAATCAATTACAATTAAATTAGGAGAAAAGGATGAATACCAAGACTTTATTGGTACTTTCACTTGCTGGAGTAGTCTCTGCGCAAGCAGGTTTAGCAGACAATCATCTAGACCGCTTGTCCCCAAAAGCTAGGGAATTTGTTGAAAAATACAAAGCAGAAAAGGCTAATAAAAAAATCAACGCACAAAAGAGAAAAGTTGTCCTCAAGAGCGATATTCTCGGCCGCAAATCCAAAAAAGGTCAGTTCCGCGATTCCACCGTCTACATGGTTGAAGATGAAATCGAACCAAAAATGGAAGTCACCGTCACGGACTTGAAGGTGGACAACATTGATATCGAACCGATCAGCGCATTCTATTCCTTCAATGGCGATTCCAAGGAAGAAAAGTTCTGGCTGAACGGCAAGAATATCGACAGAAAGTCGTTCTTCAAGAAAACAGAAGACTGGGAAAAGCGCCGCGCAAAGAAGCGCAAGCCGCTCAAAAAATCTTACAGGGCTTTCTTGACTCCTACCGAAATCGAAAAGAAGCTCAAGTCTTCGGATGCAATCTACATCGAAAGCGAAGAATTGCAGGTCGAACCGAACTACCTCACCGTTACAGACTACACTCGTGGCTACGGCTATTACACCGCCAATTACGTAACGCGTGACGAAGCTCTCGAAATTTCCCAGCTCAACTTTGCACACGCTGACGGATACAAGGGAAATGACGTCGGCGTCTACTATCTGGAACAGGGTTGCGCAAGAGTAAGTGAAATTCCGGACCCGTCCAAGCACTCCACGCCGGGATGCTCCGGCACCAGCGACCACGCTACCGGCGTGACTGGCGTTCTCCAGCTTTTTGCACCGAATGTAAATGTCTACGGCTATGACTACACGGTCCTGAACTCCCACGACGGTCCTGCAGACCCGTCTTCGTTCAGCCCGAAGATCTACATTGGTACAACGTCCCTGGGCTTCTACTATAACGGTCAGTACCGCAACAACTACGAAGTCATCGACGCCCAGTACGACAACTACGTCTATGAAACCAGCGTTACTGAATTCGTGAACGCAGGTAACCTCAAGAGCGAAAGCTTGCAGCCCGAACCGACCATCCATTCCCCGGGCAAGGCCGCAAACGTCATTACCGTCGGCGCCGTGAACCCGCTTCCAAGTACAACTCCGGAAGGACCTGCCTATTTCTACTTGCCGTACAGCAACTACATCAACTCCAATATCGGCAATACGAAGCCCGATATCATGAACCTCACGAACTTCACAGACCCCATCTTCCCGGATGCATACGGCGACATCTTTAACGGAACGAGCGCATCGACACCGTATTCTGCAGCCATGGGCGCAGTCTTGATGAGCAAGCACCCGTTCTTCAAGGGTCACCCGGAAATGGTCAAGCCCGTATTCCTGACTTCTACTCTTGGCAGCCTCATTGAAGACAGAGATTCCGATGGCGGTGCAGTTCCGGGCGTTCCGGCATTCAACCTCATGGCATCCAACAAGTCCTTCTCCGGCTACTGGAACCGAGCAAACTACACGTCTCTCTTCAAGGACGCTAACGGAAACAACAAGACGCAGAACGTCCTCATCGACGGTTTAGTGGCTGGTGAAAAGTACAAGCTCGCCGTGACATGGCTCATGAAGGGCAACACGATCAAGTCCTTGGGCAAGTTGCCGATCAAGATGGAAGCACACCTCTTCCAGAACGGTACCGAATTCACCTCCAAGTCCAGCTATGAATACTCTAGCGCATCCATGCAGGAAATCCGCGAACCGTACATTCTCCATTCGTTCACGGTTCCGGCATCCGGAAAGATCATTCTCAAGCTCGCTTGCACTCAGAACGACGCCCCGGACGATCAAATGATCATGGGCTTCCACATGTCGAGAGTTCCGTAACGGGTATTGCGATTCTTAAGAAGAACAATCCGCTTTAAATTACGAGGCCCTGGAAATTTTTCCAGGGCTTCTTCTTTACAGACGTATAAACATTTGAGCACTAAAACTAAATAAATAATCAAAATTTCCTCGTAATTTTTTGTAAAATATGGACTTTTTTCAGAAAAATAAATCTTCATAACTTGCGAAGTATCAAAGACTTATGTATATTATTTGTAAGATTTTCCAAATTGCCGGAGAACTATTTTTTTTAGCGGAGTACGACCATGAAATTGCAATCGGTTTCTTTACTTGGGGCATTCACCCTTTCCATCGCCCTACTTTCTGCTTGCGGTAGCAAGGAAGAACAGCCTGCTCCACAAGTCGAGGTAAAACCCGTCGTCGAAGAACCCGCTCCAGTGCAAGAAGCGGCTCCAGAACCAGTCCAGGAAGAACCGGCACTCGTTCCGATCCAATCCCTTAGCGAAGAAAAGCCCGCTCCTGTCGAAACCCCAGCTCCGGTATCCAGCGTCGAACAAGAAGCCTCCGGCCCATTCGTAATCCAGGTAAGCATCCAGCCCTCCAGAAAAGCCGCCAACAACGTCGTGAGCAAGCTCTCCGACCAGGGCATCAAGGCATACGTCGCCGAAGTTGAAAACCCGGGAGAACTTGAAGGCACGTTCTACCGCGTACGCGTCGGGTATTTTTCCACGATTGCAAACGCCCAGCAGTTCGGCAAGGAAGTCCTCGCTCCGCAGGGTTACGCCGGATGGGTGGACAACCGCAAGAACGACCGCATCGGCCAGCCGGGCGCAAGCGAAGACATGTAATTTTACAAGAACAACGAACTGTTAAGGCCCCGCACTTTGCGGAGCCTTTTTTGATTTAAAACCTAACGAAAACAGGATCAATCGTATTCGTAAAGAGTGCCGTTTTGGGCTCTCCGGTAACCATCGTCACACTGGGCCTGGTACTCGGCAGCGGTTTCTTCCAGATCCTCTCGAGTGCTATCATCACGCTGTTTCACATGCACAGAATTCGACGAGCATTCCACCTGGTAGCTGCCATCTCTCCAGCTCCTAGCTTCATCCCGTTCGTCCGCGCATACCTCAGCGGCTTCCTCAAGATCAGTGAAAACAATGTCCGAAGCCCAAATGGAATAATCAAAACCATATTGATCCTGATAAACCGTTTGCGTTTGTTTATAGGTTCCCAGCACATACGTTTCAGAAAGCGTAACGGAATTGGCCGTTCGAGTCACTTTGCACGAAAAACCGTTCACGACTTTTCCGGAGTCAGCATTAGCACTGGTACCAGTATCGCAAGCGGTCATAGCAAGCATAATTGCTGATGCAAGGATAATTTTTTTCATATAAATACTCTCCTTATTATTTTGTTGTTTGGAAAATATAAAAAAAAGATACAGAAGCACAGCTTTAAAGCCATCTTTGAAAAAAAACAGCTCCCGAACACGTCGTCGAAGCACCCCTTGCCTCAAATTCTATATTTGTGCCATGCCTACAAAAAAGCCCAAAGTCTTTGTCGTGCATCTCGGATGCGCCAAGAACCAGGTCGACGCAGAAAACCTCGTCGGCGAAATGCTCCATGCAGGTTTTGCAACCTGCGATACCGCCGGAAAGGCGGACTACATCCTCGTGAACACGTGCGGTTTTATCGAAGCCGCGAAGGAAGAATCCATCAACGCGATTCTTGCACAGGCCAAAGCAAAGAAGGCCAAGCAGAAACTGATTGTTTCGGGCTGCCTGAGCGGCCGCTATGGCGAAGAGCTGATGAAGGAACTGCCCGAGGTGGACTACTGGGTCGGCACGTACAAGCCAGGCGAACTTTTGAAGAAGATGGGCATTGTCGCACCGCAGAGCTGCGACGCCGAGAACCTCCCCCGCATGAACCTGGGCGGTTTTTCGCACCATGCCTACCTGAAAATCGCGGAAGGTTGCAACCGCCGTTGCGCCTACTGCGCCATCCCGCTCATTCGCGGCAAGCAGGATTCCCGCTCCATTGAAGACATCGTCGCAGAGGCAAAGGACCTCGAAGCCCAGGGCGTGAAGGAAATTACTTTGATTGCACAGGACACGACTTACTTTGGACGTGAAAAGGGCAAGAAGGGCGGTACGCTTGTCGAACTTTTGCGCGCTCTCTTGGACAACACGAGCATCCCGTGGATCCGCATGCTCTATTGGTACCCGATGTTCGTGGACGATGAACTTCTGGACTTGATGGCCAAGGAACCGCGCCTCGTGAAGTACGTGGACATGCCAATCCAGCATGCAAGCGACAAGATGCTCAAGTACATGAAGCGCAATTACCGCAAAAAGGAACTTGTTGACCTTCTGCACAAGATCCGCAAACGCATCCCGGGCGTGACGCTCCGCAGCACCGTGCTCGTCGGGTTCCCCGGTGAAACGCACGAAGATTTCGAAGAGCTGATGGAACTTTTGCAGGATGTGCAATTTGACCATCTGGGCGGCTTCGTGTTCAGCCCCGAAGAAGGAACTCCGGTGATGGAAATGGACCTCCCGGCCGTGGACGAAAGCGAAGCCCGCGCAAGGCTCGAAGCCGTCACGGACTACCAGGAAGAACTTGCCGCCGAATACGCCGAGAACATGATCGGAAAGACAGTCAAGATCATCATCGACCAGGTCGCCGAAGAAAGCGAATACCACTTCTACGGACGCACGGAAGGCAACTCGATGGAGAACGACGATATCGTGAAGGTCATCGAGGGCGATGGCGACGTGGGAGAGTTCCACAACGCACTCGTCGTGGATGCCGAACCGCACGAACTTGTGGTGAAACTCGTCGACTAGCGAGTTACTAGTTACTAGTTATGAGTTACTAGATTAAAGTAAGGCGGCAAAGCCGCAATTAAATAATCTGAAAATGATACCAAATATACCCTAGTAACTAGTAACTAAGTTCTAGTAACTTTAAAAACTTTATTATATTATACCCGCCTTAAAGGCTCACGCCCGTGTATCACAATGGATAGTGTCCTTCCCTCCGAAGGAAGGTATTCCGGTTCGATTCCGGACATGGGTATTAAAAGCAAACAAAAAGCCCGCCGTTCATTTGAACTGGCGGGCTTTTTAGCACTTAAGCTAGACGCGGATTACTTGGCGTTCTTGCGTTCCTTTTCACGCTGACGGCGACGCTTTTCGGTATCGTCCGGGAAGAATTCCGGGAAGGAATAACCGATCGTAATGCCAAACACGATGCCGGTCTTATCCATGCCGTTAGGCTTGTTCACGACGCGAGAAGCATAAGTAACTTCGGTTTCCGTCTTGGAGTCCTTCGTTTCCTTGAAGCTCGGGTTCGATTCACGAGGCTTGGCAAGTTCCGGAGAATAGTAGAAACCAAAAGAGAACTGCAAATAATACCATTCATTCGAGAGGTAAGACACCAGGATATCAAACTGGTAGCCTTTTACAGAAATCAAACGGCGAAGGCCACTGTCATCCGGTTCCATATCGTGGTCAAAGTAGACCGTACCGTAAGAAGCGGACAAGCCCAGGTGGATAGGAATCTTCGGGAAGAAGTAGTAGTTAATACCGATCTTGTAACCCGTACCACCTTCAAGTTCCATATAATCAAATTCACTGTCCTTGACCTTCGGCAAAAAACCGAAGGAGGCAAAAGCGCCTACATGCCAGCGAGTGATATATTCGACGCCAGCGCCAAGGCCCATGCCCATGCCAGATTCACCCATGAACGGCATACGGGAACCAAGTCCCAATTCAAAAACGAGACGGTCCTTGAGCCAGTCACGACGGCGTTCAGAGTTTGCATATTCGTCCAAACGCTGTTCTTCTTCAAACTTTTTACGGGAAAGGAAATCCTTTTTCTGAGCGGCATTCATGCCAGCCATGGACGCTTCGGCATTTTCTTCCTCGTCATCATCATCAACAGCTTTTGAAGAAGAAGAAGGAGCCTCGGAAACAGACATAAAGCCATCATCGGATTCCGCAGGAGCAGCAGGAGCTTCAACGGTCTGTTCTGCTACAGGAGCAGCCTTTTTAGACTTAGCTTTACGCGCTTTTGCAGGAGCAGCCCATGCAACCAAACTCGAAAGACACAACAGCAACAACAATTTTTTCAGCATTAAAAAAGCCTCGGATAAATAACCACGCTTGGAATATAACTTTTTATAGAAGTTTTTTTCGAAAACTTCTTGTAAAACTTGTTTTTTCGTTTGATTTTACAATTTCGTAAGATTCTAGTATGACTATTTAGCCTTTTTCAGCTCTGCTTTAATCGAACCAAGCTTAATTTCGCACTGCATGAGCACCGGAAGTCGCTTTTCATCGTCCGTAAACCAGATGAAAATACGGCCACTGGAGTTGAAAATGCCATCACCATCCAAAACCGGTTCTACTTTAACGGTCTTGAACGTGCCCAAATCCGTCTTGATAGTTTCTCGTTTGTGAATAATCACCTTGAGTTCATAGCGCTTTTTCCCGCTTACCGCCGAAAAACGAGACGTTTCCCCCTCTTTAAGCGGGAGCGTACGCACAAGGTAAAACGCCGACATAATGCTGTGCTCAAGCCCATCTATCGTCACAGACGTATCTGCAGAACGTTTGACATAGTGCTTGACCGGGTCCTTAAACACCGTATCGGAAAGGACGGCCTTTTTGCCATCGCGATTAAACCTGATAAGCGACTTGTTGTGGAATGTACCCTCATGAAGGGACTTGCGGAACACATCCGTCATGAGACCGTTTTTGTGAACAAGCGTATAGACGGTATCATGGACAGGGTAAAACTTATTGACGGTCTTGTTGGCGGTTGCAAAAGTCAGGAATTCAACCTTGCCATCCTTGCGAGGTTTGACTTCAAGCGTTGCATACCCTGCCGTAATAAACCCCCAGCTGAGTTCATATTCAAGACGTTCCCCCTTCATCCACGAAGCATTGACTTCGGGAAGGGTCTGCCACTTGGAGAGCTGCTTTGCAGGCGCACTAGCACTTGAGGACGGCTGAACGCCTGGGGCCTGCGATTCGAGAGTCGCCGAAGACTGAGGCTGTTTGTCGAGAGCCGCCGCACCTTGGGACTGCGCGGGCAAAGACGAATCCGAAGATTCTGCCGCCATAGACGAAACCGACAAAGTAAACGCAAGCAACAAGACACTTTTCAAAGCACGATAAAACATAAACCCCAATACTCTTTATAATGAATAAATTTTAAGATAAGGACAATATATAAAAGTAGGGATTCGTTAGACGAGAGACGAAAGACGAGAATCGAAAGATTTTTGACGAAAAGTAAGATATAAGAGATGAAGGGCAGCGCAAAGCGAGGGATAAGCACAAAAAACGCTGGCGGGAAAGCCAGCGAATGAAGTTATTAGTCATTGGTTATTGGTCAATAGCTAATCGCTTGAGATTTGGCACCTTCGGTGCTTGTTTAGGGAAAAAGGTATTTGGCTCTTTATAATTGCACCTTCAGTGCAGCTTTTAGATTTTTTCGCAATGAGGAATCTTTTTGCAAAAAAAACGCACACAGGCGAATGCTCAGTAAGGGCTTTCGCAATGAAGGGCTCTTTCCGCAATAAGAACCGCGCCGCAGGCACATGCTCAGAGGGAGCGGAACGCAACCGACCTCAAAGCAAAGCGACCTGAGAGCGCGAAGCGCGAACTCAAACCTCTATATCGCCCAATCCCTTGCGGTAAGCGACGAGCTTTTCGCGAACTGCCGGGTCGGAGGTGGCGACGATGTGGGCGGCGAGGTAACCGGCATTCTTGCCGTTGCCGATGCCGACTGTTGCCACCGGGATTCCCGGGGGCATCTGCACGATCGAGTGCAGGGCATCGACGCCGTTGAGCGGGCCGCCGGCGCAGGGGAGTCCAATGACCGGAAGAATCGTGTGCCCTGCGAGCACACCCGGAAGGGCTGCAGCGAGGCCAGCAACACCAATGAGGACCTGGAGGCCTCGCCCGGCGGCTTCGCGAGCATACTTCGCGGTCGCATTCGGGGTGCGGTGTGCAGAAAGGATGTTGTATTCCCACGTGATGCCGAACTGGTCGAGCACCGCGGTGATCTTGTCTACAGTTTCCTGGTCGGACTTGCTACCCGCAACGATACCGACCTTTGCATTCGGAACTTCATTAATCTGCATTTTCAATTCCTTTTTTTATTTACCCATCTTGGCGAGACGGGCCAAGCCCTTCTTACCGATGTCCTTGCGGTAGAACTTGCCTTCGAACTGAACCTTCTCGGCGGCTTCGTAAGCGATGTCGAGAGCAGCCGGGAGCGTTTCGCCATGGCCCACCACGCCGAACACGCGGCCACCGTTCGTGACCAGCTTGCCGTCCACCATCTTGGTACCGGCATGGAGCACCTGGGCGCCGTTCTTTTCGGCTTCTTCGATACCCGTCACGACCTTGCCCTTTTCGTAGGAACCCGGATAACCGGCGCTGGCGAGCACGACGATTGCGGAGCTGCCCTTCGGAGCCTTCGGGGCACCGAGCTTCGCGAGTTCGCCCTTTTCGGCAGCATCGAACAACGCGAGCACGTCGCCATCGTAAAGCGGGAGCACAATCTGGCATTCGGGGTCGCCGAGGCGGCAGTTGTATTCCACGACCTTCGGGCCCTTCGCTGTCACCATGATGCCCACGTAGAGCACGCCCGTGTAAGGCTTGCCTTCGGCGGCCATGCCCTTGAGGGTCGGTTCGATAATCGTTTTCTTCACTTCGTCGAGGAGAGCGTCCGTCACGACCGGAGCCGGGCTGTAGGCGCCCATGCCACCCGTGTTCGGACCCTTGTCGTCGTCAAAGACGCGCTTGTGGTCCTGAGCGGAGGAGAGAATCACGTAGTCCTTGCCGTCGCAAACCACGAAGATGGAGGCTTCTTCGCCGTCCATGAATTCTTCAATCACGACCGTCTTGCCGGATTCGCCAAAGACGGCCTTGTCGCCGAGCATTTCCTCGACAGCGTCGTTCGCTTCCTTGTCGATCATGCAGACGATAGCGCCCTTGCCCGCAGCGAGGCCCGACGCCTTCACCACGATCGGAGCCGGGTGCTCGGCGAGGAACTTCTTCGCGGAGGCGAGATCGGTGAAGGTCTCGAAGGCTGCCGTCGGCACGTTGTACTTCTTCATGATATCCTTGCTGAAAGCCTTGGAGCCTTCGAGCGCGGCAGCAGCCGCAGTCGGGCCGAAAGCGCGCAGCCCGCGACGGCGGAATTCATCCACCACGCCCGCGACCAGCGGAATTTCGGGGCCGATGACCGCGAGGTCAATATGCTCTGCTACGGCGAGGTCGGCGATAGCCTTCGGGTCGGCTACATCCACCGGCACGCACTTGCCGAGGTTTGCCATGCCCGGGTTGCCCGGAGCGCACACGAGATTGTCGCACAGCGGCGACTTCTTGACTGCAAGAGCGATGGCATGTTCGCGACCACCGCTACCAACGACGAGAATATTCATAAGCGAGTCCTTATACTTGTACGGGGGAAAATGTAGAAAAATGCAAGGTGCGAGAAAAAAGCTCTCATGCGAAAATCAAGCTTTCACTTTATCGACCATCCAAAACGATTTGACCACCTATTTGATTATCTATTCGATCACCTTAAAATCAGCCGTATACTTCCCCTTGATGTTTTCACGACGGAGTTTGTCGTCAGTCTGGGTGATGCGGAACAGGTTCGCCACAAGTTCGGTGGCCCCCATGTGGTCCAAGATCTGTTCGTTTTTCTTGAACCCTAAATTTCCTTCTGCCGGGTTTTGACGGCAAAATATGTTTGATCCAGGGCAATCACTTCTTTGCGTGGGTCTCCGTTCATCACAATCAAGTAACAAGCGTAACGGGAAAGCTTGACATCGGCGATTTCACGCTGTGAACCAGAACCAAGATCAACCATTTTGCCGACGTCGGCAAAATGGTCCGTTTCGGCAAAGCCAAATAAAGCAAAAACGCATCATTCCTTTCTACGGAATGACGCGCATGAGTGTAATGTACCTAATATCGCCAAAGTTGGCACAAATGCGTAAGGCGAGTGTCGCAGCCATGCTTGCATGGATATGACCGAGCCTAGCATTTGGCGCTTGCGCAACGGGCTTAAGGAAATTTTACAAAGGGAACTATTCCTAACGTAAAAAGTGTATATTAGAATCTAGTTGCCAAGGAGACTCGCTATGACTCTAAAGCTCTGGAACAAATGCAAAAAGTGCGGCTGCGACAAGCCCGAAGACACCGAAAAACTTTGCGAGCAGAGCAAGGCAAAGCGGCGGCAATTCTGGAGCGACCTCAAGAAAGTCGGCGGCGTAGCCGCTGGCGCGTTGCTGGTGGTTATTGTCGGCGGGAAGATGAGGAAGAAATAACAACTACTTTTTTCAACGAGTACGTCCTGTTTTTATTTGCTCCGTTGGGAGTAATCTTGCCTTTTCCACGAGTTCGAAAAAATTTTTGTTGACTTTTATCGCCACTTTTTCGCCATATTTATCGCCATTTTTTAAATTTATCGCCGTTCAGGATTCCTATTCTACCTAAATATAACTCCATCCACTTGACACAAAGTGACAAAATGCAACTATTTTCCGAGGCTTTTCAATTCCTTCCGGTCCTAATTTACCATATACGCTTTCAATTTACTTTCAAGCAGCTCGCGTTCGTTGCTTCCCTTGGTAGAAAATCTCACATAATCAATGCCATATCGTTCTAATATACAATCTTTCATACGATCGCGTTCTGCCTGAACAGATTCTTGCTTATGGAAATTCGCACCATCAATTTCAATTGCCAAAACAGGCGTTTTTGAAATACGGTTCGTAATGAGAAAGTCAATATGCGTTGAAGGATGTTTGGCATAACTGAGCAACGCCAGATTATCCGCTATTTTTGAAAAATCTCGAATTAGATGATTCATTGGATACTCAAAGAACACATCCAGGCTCGGGCAGGATTTTAAAACATCACGAATCATTCTATACGCGATGTTTTCCGAAGGATATTTCGAGATACTTTCCATATTTTTGAAATTCGTGCAGCACTTTTGACTAAACAAAACATCGAAAATGGAGTAAACCTTGCTTTCTACAGACTCTCCTACATTGTATTGAATATAGCCAATTAGGTCATCAAGAATGCTACCTTTTGGTTGTTCCTGCTTAGAAGCAACCAAGATAAATTTGTTCTTTGCTCTTGAAACAGCTACATTTATTATCTGCGGATCTCCGGAAAACTCGGTCAAAACATTATCTACCGTTGAGAAAATTATCACATCCTTCTCACGGCCTTGAAACTTATGAATGGTCGATATATCAATGTTCGGGACAACTTTTCTTAATCCACTGCATTGTTTGTTATAAGGAGAAATTATCCCTACATCGGTCATTTTGAGTGTTGGCATCACTTCTTGAGCAATTGCATCTATCTGTTTCTGGTTGACATTATTTTCTCGACTAGTCGGAGCTGTCCAATGAATCACCAGCGGGTTTTGTTCCGTATTGTTAGAAAGAACAACCAGCTGATTGTCATAGAATTTCTGATTACAAAAGTCAATAATCTTCGGGTGGCAACGATAATGTTCTTTCAACAAAGTTTTAGCTGCTTCGGGAATAAAGCGACCAATAGAATCCAAGAAACTCACATCTGCACAGTTATACATCTGAGGCACTTTATGCTTTTCAAAAATTTCTTGATACTTTTCCTTTTCTTCTCTTGTCGTCACCTTTTCAAGTTGCTTACTATCACCAACAATCACGGCGTTCTTCGCACAAGAAATAGCTAACGCACCCGTAGCAATATCAACCTGCGAAGATTCATCCATAATCACATAGTCAAAAATTGCATTTGGACTAAGCGCACTCTTTGACGCAAACGTAGTGCTGAATATAATCGGGTAATCTTTAAGAAATTCACTCCATTTACGATACAAATCATCTTTTGTATATATGGTTTGTTCTTTTCTCAGATTAAACTTTCGGAAAACATTCTCGTACAAAATTGATTTTGAAAAGCTCTGCAAATCAGACGCGGCATGCTCATTTGCCTTTACAGATTTTTCCAAGGAATTAACACGATTTCTGTATTCCGCCAATCGAATTATAAAACAGAAATTTTCAAGACTTGCTATAATCGCAGCAACATCACCCTTGATAAATTTCCAATTAAAAAGACCCTTAACAAAACGCAGCCAAAAACGAGTAAAAAAAGACAGTCTGTTTCTTGACGGGTTATTCTTAAGATTTGATTCTAGTTGGCTTCTAACGGATTCTATATCGAATTGATTCAAATCATTTCGATTTTCAATGGAATAGTCAGAAATTTCCAGTTCATCAAGATATTCCTTAAAATGCTCGTAATTCACTCTCGCATTTTCGAATTCCGCCTTTGCACGAGCCAGCTCATTCTGCTCACTAAAAAGCCGCTTAGCATCGGAAACTTTCTTTAATATGTTCTTTTGCCACGAAGCGAGACTAGGACGATTTTTTTCTATGGGAAGTTCCAATTTTCTAGGCTTTTGCGACTCAATAAAAGCTGTCTTGTTTTCATCTTTACCAAGCATAGCCGAAAGAAAATCCAATTTATATTGAGACAACTTCTCTTGGACGTTCTTTATGGCGCTATTATTGTTGGATACGACTAACGCGGTCTTCCCTTGAATCAGCAAGTTGGCCAGGATATTTAAAATCGTCTGTGTTTTACCAGTTCCTGGAGGCCCTTGAATTAGGCTAATTGTATATTTGAACGCATTTTGAACTGCATTGATTTGGCTGAGGTTGCAACCAAACGGGAAAACAAGACTTCGAGTCTCTGTAGTTTGCAAGTCCTTTTGAGTTCCAGACTTCAAATAAAGAACCAACGCGGTATCTTCACCTTCGTAGATTCCTTTTATTTTGTCATATTGCTTTTGCAATAAGGAGGCATCCACTTTCTTGTTTTCATTCTCACAAAATTCCTGAACCAGCAAGGGATTATTTGCCGCGACATCCTTCAGATAATTCAAGACGGCACTTTGAAAAGAATCCTTCGTTTCGTTCAGGACCTTCAGCTCATCATATTTATAGGTCTTGGCCTTATCCATGAAAACGACATGCCAATATTTTTTATTCGATTTGGCATCGCAAAATTCATAGATATTTTCAATGTTGTAAAGTTCAATGCCATTTACGGAAATCTTCTGTTTTTTGAAATCATGCTGGCAAGGGTTATTTAGACAAACAACATTACCGGCACTATATTCATAAGCACTACCATTACGAAAAACAACCTTACATTTCCGACTGGCATCATCAAAGGAAAGAGTTTCCACCTCTTCCGTTTTTATTTCACCTTTGATTAATACGAGAAATTCTTGTGGGTTCATGATTGCACAATCTACTTAGCACGGCGCAATACGTATTTTCCCTTGCCTGCGCCCACAACAGGTTCCACTATATTTAGCGTTTTCATCCGCTTTATAAGATTGGTCGCAGTAGCCGGAGCACACTTTAAGACATCCACAATATTGCCAGCATCAAAAACTTGATTTATTTGGATTTCGTTCACAAGTTGCAATATTTTATCCCTTACCGAGGCATTCAACTTAGCATCTAAAATCTCAGATTTGAGCCGAGCAATCCCTAAGTTTTTCGACCCAAATCCCGAATTTTTAACGATAGCCTTCAAAATGAAAGCATCCTGCCGATATTCTAGTTTCGGCAAACCCAGCGCCTCCCTCCCCTTGCCGCCAGAAGTCCGAATCAAACTTTTCGGCAGCAAGATGGAATAGTCGCCGAAGAGAAGCTTAAAATTGTCAACGACAACCTTCTCGACCTCTTCTTCGGTCTTGAATCGAACCTTGGAATAGAATGTGCCTGTGGGAGTGAATAGCATAAGGGGGGATCTAAATAAAAAAGATTAACCTCTATATTTTTTTAACAAATCCTTAAAAATTTGATAATACGCAAAACTTTCTGTCAATTCAGTTTCATCTATTTTTTTTCGTTCATACATCATCTTTGAAACTCCTCCTGTACTTGCAAATGGAAGCATTCTTGTTTGAGGAGACATTTCTTCTAACAATTTGTATTCATCACGAATTCCATTCGATCCACCAATAAAAATTGCCGCTACCGTTTCATTTTCACTAAACATTTGCCTTCGCATTTTTTCCAGACTGGCAAGCAAGTCATTCTCAACGCATTCAGTCCATACAATATTTTCAAAATATTCAACTTCACGAGGCGTTTTTCCTTCAAAATAACGAGATTGGTATATAGTTATAAGTGGCTTTATCTCTGTACTGAAATCTTTTGCAACAGACCACACTAATGGTGTAATCGCAGGCTGTCCACCAAAATAAAAAGGAATATTATATTCCGTACACACACGCGTAAATGCCATGACAGCTGCCGCAACAGCAGCACGATTGGTAGTCCCAAAACCTTCACGACCTTCATCAGGAATTCCCGCAGAAAGAAATATCTTTGAATTACTACGCATTAACATCCCTCGTTTGAATTGTTTTTTGCATTTGCCCATTTAACCACTTCAAGTGTCTAAACAAATCTCTTCTGCAAAATTGAGCATCATACAACAAAAACTTTCTACATTCCACACCTTTTTCTTTACAATATTTGTTTAGCTCAGCCTCTTTTTTTTCCAAATCAGTAGATTTAGGAATATGTACACAAAATGCAGACAACTCATTTCCATCAAGCAAGAAATCATTCCTGTTTCCAACCATTTTTGCAGTTGAGTGCAATATTCTGTACGTATCAATTAAGGCCTTTCTCCTATACTCAAAAAATGCCGCACGCTTTTCTTCTATTTTTGCAATAATATCCATTAAAATACATCTTCGTACCCCTAGTCTATAATCCATATTTTTCCTAGGTTCTACCACAACTTTTGCGGAATTCAATATATGCCATTCTTCTACACACCCATCAAAATCTATTTGAAGAATACCCAAATTTAATTTTTGAGCACATTCAATTTCCTCCATGGTAAATTGACTTTTAGGATAATTTTTCGAATTCAGTAAAATAAAAACATCCGAATCAGCCAATTCATGTTTTAGGTATTCCTGAAAATCAACACCAGGTTCTATTGAGTACGAGTCTAAGAAAGGATGGTATCCTAATTTTGTAAGTTCGTCAAACAGCTGAATCGCAACGCCACTAGTATCCGAACGCTTATACGAGATAAAAACTTTTTGATTTTGTTCTATAAAACCAAAATACGCCAAAATACGATTTTCTAATTTTTTCTTTCCATTCGCATCATATATATGAGCATTCACACCTTCTAATGCTTTGGGGACAAAATCTATAAATTTAGAAGCATCTTCTACTATCGGGAGAATGGAGCCTGCATTTACCATTTTCCCCAAATCAATGGTTCCGTTGTATTGAGAATCTGCACTACTAGATCCCCAATACAAATACAAACATGGATAATTGGCATCTACATTTTGAGTTTTCACAAAACCAATCTTACGCTTAGACAGTTCTTCTGGAACTTCTTGCCATTTAGGAGTTCCCAAATTAACAATTTGATATAATACAGAATTCATTCCTATTCTCCCTTATTTTTTAACTCTATTTTGCTCAATATTGAAAAAATTATCATTTTTACACAACCAATCTTTTAAAGGCACAAATAAATTCCAATTATTGCGATCTTTATAATATCCAACAAGCAAATCGTTTCCTTCCGATTCAATGTCCAATACTTTTTTGTCCCAGATAAACGGATACAATCCAACATACTCGTTTTTGTCATAAATACCACTTTTGGCAGGATGATCGTTCATTACAAAAAAAGCAAGATGTCCTTTTAAGTTCTTATTATTGGCAACGCCAAGTTCCCAATTACACCATTTCGACTTAAATGAATTTTTCGTACCAACAAAGATGAATCTATCATAAATCTCTATTTTTTTACTCAACATTCTTGCCGTATCTGAATTCGTTGATGACGGCATTAAAGAATCAAGTTCATCAATATAAACTTCAACATTGTAATTCTTTTTCAAAAAGGCACCTATACGATAGGTATATTCAAAATCCTCATGGCTATGCGATAAAAAAACTTTTTTCCCCTCACGCTTTTTTGACACTGGATATATGCTTTTAAGTTTTTCGTTTAATTTTTTATACAGTTCTTTGTAAAAAAGATTTTTTTCTTCAGAAACATTTCTATCATAGAATAAATCGAAATTACTACAATGAAACTGATAGTAATCATAAACATCTTGTATTGAAGAAGTGCTTTCTACCCTATTAAAACGTTCAAGAATAGAATCAATATCTTGTATTCTGCTCATAAAGTTCCTTATTATTGTTTTAAAAAAGAGAGCGACCACGCAGTGTGGCACCTAACCCAACATCACAAATCGCTTTTCATCTGTTTCGGCTCTATTGTATAAGAGTTTAAAACAATCTTCGTTTCTAGAAAATCCATCCTGCTGATAATGAGGATGAAAAGCATATTGTAAATCTGCTAGCGTAACATTTTTCAAATGACTTGTAGTTGCATCGCTATAGCCCATGCGTAGTTGAACCGAATCCAACAAGATGTTCGACTTGTTATCTAATTCTTTGGGGTAAGAATATAGGATTTCCGACATAACACGACTCATACTTAATTCCGAATATATCCATGACGAATATGTCCAATCATCAGCAGTCATATGTGTTTTTTTCAAAGAATCATTCGTTTGCAAAAACAAAAAAGCTGTCGCAAAGTGCATTGTTTTCATCAAAGCCGAATTCAACATAATATGGACATGAGTTGCAACAGCATTTCGGAGATTTTCACTAATCACTCCATTCTCTATGCAATACTTTTCCATTTTTTTCAACAAAGCATCCACATACCCCCAAGTACATGAATCTACAAAACATTCTAATTGGAATGTTTCTCGTAAATAACATGATATCGCGATAGCCCTTTTTTCGTCATCCTCATTATGTGAGTGAGAAAGAAAAATATCATATTTCTTCACAGGAAACCAATCAGACATCACTTTAGACAAATTAACATCATTGGAGTTTTCAGGAAATGCATACGCATTCAATTTACCTTCAATTTCTTTCTTTTTTTTCTGCGTGTCTGAAAGTCCCTGTTTATAAAATTTGACAAAATCAAATGTATAATCAATGTTATTCACCTTTTTCTTACCGGCACTGCAAACATTTTCTTTCACCTCTATTTTAAAATTATCACTAGCATCTTCAATTTCTTTTATTTTAAAGAAATACTTAGCCATACTCACTTTCCTTTTTTTATCAAACTTTTAGTCGTTACTGTATCAACAATTCGAATATTCGTTTTCTTTAATTCATCAATTTTTAAAATCAACGAATCTATCTTATCTAAATTAATATTTAATGAGTCAAATTCTTTTACATTCACGTTCAAAGGGTCATTTATCTTAAATTCAATCTGTTTATTTGACAATTCTATTTTGGTAATTTCATCAACATTTGATGATTTAACCGCTACAATAAATAGAATCACCAATACGAGAGACACCCCCCCATAAAAAAGGCATATACTTTTTGATGTAAATGCAGAACAATGTGTTACATATTTTTCATATTTCTTTGTAGACATTTCATATAAATGAATTTTCCTACAAAATACAAACGACTTTATGTATTTTATTTTTTGTCCGTTTCTTTTTTTAGCAAGAAAACATCTAATCTTAGCAAAGCATTTCGATATGGAATATTTATTTCCAATACACACTGCATCATTATACAGATAGCGATATCGTCTTTCTAGTGTTAAGTAAAACGTATCTAAACACCCAAAAAGAATTGTTACAATCAAGGCAATAATAACCAACCATGAAATCTTAATAGCAAAATTGACGCCAACAAGTCCTGTAACTAGAGCAATACACCATTCCTTCATTTGCTTTGAATTTTCACTCATTCGAGTAATGGTTGATTCGATAATATCTATATGTTGTCTTTTTTCTTCTTTTTCATCAAGCCTTGATGTATCACTCATTATCGTTTCCTTTTTCTTGACGCTACAATATGCTTTTTACTAACGAGAATACGGATTACGTCCTTTAAGCCATTCTTCAAAAATCACATAATGTTTTTTATCATCATTTATCCATAAAGCTATTTGACCTTTATCAGTTTTGGTTTCAGAAATATATGGATATATTCCTAAATATTCTTGTCCATGATAATCATCAGCATTATACACCTCTCTTGTTAACGGGCATATCGCAACTCTATCTTTTAATCCATCCATCAATCCTAATTCCCAGGGCATCCACTTTGATTGTGGAGCATTCTCTGATGTTACATAAAAAAGACATTTACAATTTCTCATTCGAGATTTTATAGTCTCCGCAGTTTCCTTTGTCACACGAGAACGATTCAAGTTTTGATCTTCTATCCAATCAACATATATTTCGTAATGGTATTGTCTTTTCAAATATTTTACCAATCCTGCAACAGCCACTCGATCCTTATAACTATGAGACAGAAAAATGTCATATATTTTCTTTTCATCATACCGAGAGAAACATTTCATTTCCGATTCTAATAATACAGCCTCATCAATAGCATATTTTGACGCAACAACGCGATTTTCTCGAGCAATAGACTCAAATCGATCAATATTAAATAAAGCCATTCTTTAACCTCTTGCCTTAATTGCTCTTTCGACCCATTCTTCTAAATGTTCTGCAATGTCATTATATGCATCGTTAGGATTTGGGTTATAACAAGGGACCACAGATGATAAGCGATTTCCATTTTGAAAGAATATTTTATCAAAGGGGTTATCACCCATATTAGAGTACCCCGAAAAACCTCGCCGACAAAACAAAGGATCTTTTATACGATGGATATATATTCCAAAAACACCCATTCCCTTATTCCATGCTTGCCGAATTTCGTAGTCAACCCAAGGTCTTTCTGAGGTATATTCCCCCACAAGAACTATCAAACACGAGCGATACAGCATATTAGCATCAATCCAACGACGAATGGCCTCGTCTCCGCCTTTCTTTACTTCTTCCCAATCATTGTCGGATACAGCGGTATTTCCTTCAATAGCCCCAATATTACGAATTTGAGCAACTCGACGAGAATCTTGTTCGTAGTGGAAGCTATAAAAGACTTGACGTTTCATTATACATCTCCTTTCGGTGGAAATTGTTCATAAAGCCAATTCAATGATTCTTCCCATTTTTTCATTGGGGGGTAATTATGTTTCTGCCTATACATTCGTTCTAAAAGAAGTCCATAACGGCCTTTTGAACAACATGATTCCCAACTTTCAAGATTATGCTTTTCCAAAGTAACTAGTCTATTGTATGGCACTGGATAAAAAATTTTTATATCCTTTTCTGCACGGCCTTGAACTTTTGAAAATGACTCAAATTTAGGTTCATCTTCGGGTAAAGTTGTCCTACTCCGCTTTTTCCTTATCGTGTCAACTGTTGCTAACTCGTGAAAAATCCATGGCGAAAAAGTTCCTTTTTGAGTATCATGGATGGATATAGATGCCGAAGATTTTAAAAATATAAAGCATTCAGCATGATTAATCATTTGCGTCAATGCATGGCAAAGCATCATATGAACATGGGCTGTACTATCACATATTTTTTTATAATTATATTCCCCATTTTCATCCTTACTAAACTTTGCATCTATTTTTCGTTGCAAATCCGCAATACACCCCCATAGATCAGAATCAATAAATGCATTTATTTCAAAGTTTTTCTTTAACCACTGAGCAAATTTTCGAACATTTTGTTTATTTTGACTAGAATGAGACAGAAAAACAGGACATTCAGCAACAGGAAAGAACAAATTACACATTTCTTCAGCATTTAAAAATTTTTTTTCTGCACTAAGAATACCTTTTAAAGTCTCGATAATCTCAGATTTTTTAACATCATCATAAATAGACTTTGCTGGTTCATCATTAATTAAAGGTTCTATATCTTCTAAATTTACTACATAAGCTCCAAACATATATAAAAAACTCCATTTGTATTTTTTACCTCTTCTCCACTGCTTCTATTTCTTCGGCATCGGTGATGCCGGCTTGAAATCCTCCATCTTTTCGACGGGAACAGGCAACTTGAGAAACGCAAAATTGACAGACTTTTTAGGCGAAATGAACTTGATTGACATACAAGCGAAATATATGCATTTTTCTTGACAAAGGAATGGCAAAATCGGGGTTTATAACGTATTTTTCAGAAAAAACTCGCGGGCCTATTGACAAACTGGATTTTTGAGTCTATATTTAGTGCACAAGTGTATAGTCTTTGGTGTTTTTCCGCTTGTATGCCAGAAGAGTTGACGATGAAGAAAGATGTTGCGGCCAGTGCGACCGGGGCCGACAAAAACGAGATAGTCGTTTACCAGCCGGAGGGTGGTGAATTTCACATCGAAGTTCGTGTCGAGAACGAGAGTGTTTGGCTAAATCGGCAGCAAATGGCCATCCTTTTCGGCAGAGATGTAAAAACGATTGGCAAACACATTGCCAATGCCTTAAAAGAAGAACTCAAGGATATCCCAACTGTCGCAAATTTTGCGACAGTTCAAAATGAAGGCGGTCGAGACGTCCGCAGAAATGTTGAACACTATAACCTAGATGTCATTATATCTGTAGGATACAGGGTAAAATCCGCAAATGGCGTAAAGTTTCGCCAATGGGCAAACCAAGTCCTTAGGGACCATTTGCTCAAGGGATACAGCATCAATCAACGGATGCTGGCAATGGGAGGCACGGAAATAGCCCTTTTTAAGCAAAATGTTGACATGCGCCTTACCGCCGTCGAGCAGCGCGTAGATTTTTTCGTCAATACAGCCCACTCTACCCAAAATCAGAGAATCGAGCAATTATCTAACGACGTCCAAAAGGTCATGACGAATTTCATCGACCCGAGCACTTTCAAGCATTTTTTGATTCTGAACGGGCAGCGGCTGGAGGCCGATGTCGCCTACACACAGATTTACGGCATGGCGAAGAAGTCGGTGCTGATTGTAGATGACTATCTGGATGTAAAGACGCTCGATTTGCTGCGGTGCGTGGCGAAGGGCGTTTCGGTTAGGATTTTCAGCGAGCAGCACGGGCGCACACGCCTGACCGAGAGCATGCTGGCGGACTTCAGGGCAGCCCGCCCGGATGTGGAACTCGGCGATGTTCACACCACGGGGAACATATTCCACGACAGATACATTTACTTGGATTTCGGGACCGACAGCGAGAAACTTTTCCACTGCGGAGCATCTTCCAAAGATGCCGGCAACAAGATCACGACCATCATGCAGCTGGAAGATATCGCCGGGTATCGCGCTCTGTTCAAGAGGCTGCAGCATGAGGGGGGGATGATAACCGTTCTTACTTTTTTTCCATAAATATCCACGAGACCCCGTTTTCAAAACGCCTGCTTTCGAATGTACGGAAGCCTTCGCGTTCATAGAACGAGACGGTTTCAGGCACATCGCCGCTGGTGTCGAGCCATGCGCGGCTATGCGGCAATATGGATTGAATTTTACGCAACAGAATGCGACCGTAACCGTTCTTCTGGAATTCCGGCAGGACCATCAGGCGGCCAATGTAAAGCGAGCCGTCTTCAACGCGACCGCGGACGGAACCGATGATTTTTCCATCATCGGAGAGCATTTTGAGCGTCGTGTACTTCAGTAATTCTCCGCAAGCATGCTCCTCAATTTCGGTCAAGTTTGGAGCATCGAGCCAATTCAGGCTTTCGGCAACGGGTCGGAAAGCCTTGTACTGCAATTCCAGAATTTCAGGAACATCTTGTATAGTCGCGATTTCGATTTTCATTTGGTTTTCAAGATAAAATTTCGTAACAACACCGTCAACAATGTTATATTTAAACGCTATTATGACTATCACGTATAAAACAATTCATGATTTTTCGGAGCAAGATTTAAAGGATTTATTCCTTTCGGTAGAATGGTCTTCGGGACATTTTCCAGACAAACTTGTTATCGCGATGAAAAATTTCAAGACGGTCGTTTCGACGTGGGACGGCGACAAGCTTGTCGGAATGATTTGTGCGATGGATGATGGTATCATGAATGCGTATGTCCATTATTTGCTTGTACGCCCGGAATACCAAGGAAAAGGCATCGGCAAGGCTCTCGTTGAAAAAGTCAAGGACGTGTACAAGGATTACTTGCGTATTGTCGTCGTGGCATACGACAAGGAAATAGACTTTTACGAATACTGCGGATTCAAAAAGGCAACAGACGCAAGCCCGATGTTCATCACGAGCTTGTGGACATAATCTTTAAAATCTGCAGAAATTACGGGAGTATTTTTCGACAAAGCCGTAACAAATAAACTTTTTTATATTGTCCGTTATATGAACAAATCGTTTTTTCTTAGCCTGTTATTTACAGTTTCTATTTTATTCGCCAGTGAAAATGGAACCCACAGCGTGAGCCTTAGCTACGGTCTTTTAAACACGACTGGAGCAAGCGTCATGGCAGCAAATGCGCTAGTCAGTTACTTTGGTGGTGACAAAGAAGACCTAGAAGATGTCAATCTTTTAACAATGAGTTCGTTCAATGTCGCATATGGATACGAGCTATGGGGAAAATTGGAAACCGGCGGCATACTGACATATTCGTATGTCGGTTCCGGTTATAACAATCACACCATTACGTTCATGCCCAAAGCTAAAATTAACTGGATTAACGAATCTAATTTTCGTTTTTACTCTCTACTGGCAATTGGAACCGTATTCCTTTTCAACAGTGAAGAATTTAAAGCAAATACACTTTGGCATTTGTCCCTTGCGGGATTTGAATTTGGAAAGGACACGTCCTTCTTTTGGCAGTTTGGAATCGGGCAGGCCGGTTTCATGGCTTGGGGTGTAAAGTTCAAGCTGTAAAAAATTACATACAAAATCTAAAATTTTAGAACCGGCGGGAGTGTTTGCAATACTCTTCGTATTCTTCGCCGAAGTCGCGGCGGAGGCGTTTTTCTTCGCTCAGCACCTGCACCATCATGATGGCAAAGAAGGCGACAAACACGACGCACGATTGCCATGTCCACAACCACACAGCTGCACCCACGAGGTAAACGAGGGTTCCTGTAAGCATCGGATTGCGATTGATTTTGTACGGGCCATCGATCATCAGGCGCTGCGTACGCGGGGCCACTTCGTGGCCGAAAGCATCCATCGGGTTTCCTTTGCCACGATTGCGCATGTAGACGATAGTCCAAATACTCAGCACAAGGCCCACAAGCATCACGACAGGCGCCACAATGCAACGCCATGTATCGACCGGCCAAAGCGTGGGCATTCCGGATGCAAGCCACATGATTGTCGGGATAAGCATCACAAAGAGAATGCCGCCCAACAAATATCCGATAAAATCACGAAAACGTTTCATTTTCCCTCCTCAAGTATTATTAAAGACTTTGTCCTAACTCAAAAGCTTTTTGAAGCGAATCGCCGTTCTTGACATCGCCCTTGTCCTTTGCACCGCGCACAAGCACCTGGCCCATATCTTGTAACTTGAAGAAATTGAGGCAAAGCTTGTACTGCGTGAGGATGCCGTCGAACAATTCCGGGAGCGATGCCGCGCCGACCAAGAGCAAGGCCATCTTGTGGATGTGAAAAGTATCGCGAATTGAATTGTGGAAACGGTCGATGACCGCTTTCAGCTGGGCGCTCAACCCATAGAAATACACCGGCGATGCAATCACGAGCATTTCGGCCTTGGCCATTTTGTCATAGACGATTTGCATATCATCTTTCTGGCAGCACTTGTGGTCTTCGCGGGCAAAGCACGAATTGCAACCAATGCAAGGATTGACTTTGTAATCGTGAACGGAAACAACTTCAACTTGATGCCTTTGCGAAGCACCCTTCACGAACGATTCCACCAGCAAATCTGTATTGCCGCCCTTGCGCGGGCTACCCGAAAGAACAAGAATATTCATACCTAAACCATTGCCATATAGTTTGTTGCTATAATCTATAAAAAATAATTAGCGATCGCTACTGTGCCACTTTCATTGACAAGACATTCTATATTTAATGCAAATCAAGACTTCACTGGATCCTTCGCGTTGCTCAGGATGACGAGACGCGCAGACATTACAAATCACAACAACGGGTTTACTATGGAAGAGACATTTAAGACAAAAGGTACATGCGCAACGACGATTCAGTTCACGCGCGATGGAGACATTATCCGCAACATCCGCTTTACGGGTGGATGCAACGGAAACCTCAAGGCCATTGCAAAACTTTGCGAAGGCATGAAGGCCGAAGACATTGCAGCCAAGTTGCTCGGCAACACCTGTGGCGGAAAGCCAACCTCTTGCGCAGACCAGCTCGCCCGCGCCGTCCTCAAGATGGAAGCTTAAAAACGGCAAAATACAGAAGATTAGCACAGCATTGAGCCATTTGTGCACAATAAAGAGCTATCTTTGTACACGAAATGGAACTGATTAAAAAGTACGACATAACGGTTTTGTGCAACCCAGGAGTGGAATCTGCACAGATGCTCACGCCCGAGAACAGCAGATCAGAAAAGGTTTCGGTCACGAAAGTTTCTGTCATGCCGGGTGCAGAACAGCCGCGTCATAAGCATTACACGTCGGAACAGGTATGGGTCGCGGTTCAAGGCCGTGGCGTTTTGTTGCTTGCCGACGACAAGGAAGTTCCGTTTGAAGCAGGCGATGTTGTGCGTTTTGCAGAAAAAGAAATCCACGGGCTGCGCAATATGGGTTCCGAGATTTTCGAATACATTTGCATCAGTACACCGCCGATGAATTTCGCGTACGCGTACATGCAAGCGAGATAAAAGAAAGGCGGCCGAGGCCGCCATTTTTTATTTCAGATCCATCGACTTCGCTACGCTCAGGATGACACGAGCCCGCGCAGCACTTGCCCAATGATTACTATTTCAAGAAGAGCGAGATTTTCCCGAAATCGAGAATCGTGATGAACACGAAGAAGCTGATAAAGAATGCCGCCGCGACGTTCTGGATCACGGATTGCGTCTTGAGGCTCAGCGGCTTGCCGCGCACTTTTTCGATACCGAGGAACAGGAGCAGACCGCCATCGGTAATTGCAAGCGGGAGCAAGTTCATCACGCCGAGGTTGATGCTGATAAGCGCAAGAAGCATGAGGAAGTCCTGGAAGCCACTCATCCACACGTTGCCCATCACGGCGACAATCGAGACCGGGCCAGAGAACGCATCGACCTTCACCTGGCCTTGGAACAAGCGCTTAAAGTAGCGGAAGATGCTCGTCGTCATTTTCCAGCTTGTGGCGCAAGTCTTTTCGAAAGCTTCGATCGGGCCACGACGCACGAGATGCGTTTCGCTGAACATCACATAGCCCATCTGGATACCCACGATGTAGCGCTTGAATTCTTCACTATAAGCAGGCGTCATCTTCACGTTGACCTTTTCGCCACTGCGCAAAAGCGTCACATTGACTTCGGCACCCTTGGATCCATCTATGAGGCGGATAACATCTTCGTAACGCGAAATATGCTCTCCATTAATTTCAAAGAGCGTATCACCGCGCATGATGCCCGCCTTTTGCGCCGCAGAACCTTCTTTAGGCGGCAGACGCACAATCACGCGGTTGCGCGGATAAATACCGATATCGCCAATTCCCATCTTTATAGGTTCTGAAGCGGAATCCGCCGCCGGGATCACGAGTTCTTGCGGAACAACCTTGATAGCAAGAGGCTCGCCGCCACGATGCACTTCGAGCATCACATCAGCACCAAGGCTCACGCCAATCTGTTCACGAAAATCATCCCATCCTTGCGTTTCCTTGCCATTGATAGACGTGATCGTATCACCCGGCTGGATGCCTGCAATTTCAGCAGACGAATTTTTCGCCACAAAACCGATAATGAGACTCTTATTATCAGGTTCCTGAACGCCAACCATATAAAGGAAAATCAGAAGGATAAATGCAAATGCGATATTCACGAACGGCCCCGCAAAAGCAATCGCCGCTCGAGCGCCAACCGACTTTCCCAAAAAATCATCTTGCGAAGGAACTTTACCTTCTTCGATGCTGTCCGGATTTTCACCCGCCATGGCAACGTAGCCGCCAAAGGGAATTGCAGAAATGCAGTATTCCGTTTCGCCCTTCTTGAACCGGAAAAGTTTTTTTCCAAAACCTATAGAGAACGTGTTCACTCGGACTTTATTCCACTTGGCAACGATAAAATGGCCCAGTTCGTGAATAGTCACGAGGAAACTCAACGCCAAAAGCCCCAAAACGAACATCAACAAATTATTTAAGATACTCGACATCATATGGTCAATGTAGAAAAAAATGATGCCCCAGACAGGGCACCATTTGACATTCTATGAATATTAGAAAATAGAACTTACTTAATTCTATGTCCCTTCAAGTCAAAGCGCTTGCCGCCCTTTTCAACGAAAAGCTTCTGGTCGTCGAAACGGAGGCGCGGCTGCGTCGAGCGAACGGCCTTGTAATCCACCGTAGCGTGAATTGCAATCGTGCCCTGCGAACTGGAAGATTCAATGCTTGCAGAAGAGCTAGAGGAAACGCCCGGAATAGAAGATGAGCTTGCGGGCATCTCGGAAGAGGAGGAACTCTGCGGTACGCTCGAAGATGAACTTGCGGGAACCTCAGAAGAACTAGAGGCCGGCGTATCCTGTTTTGCAACGCCTGCAGCGGCAAATTCCGGAGCATAGCCAGAATTGATGGCTTCGATAGCGCCAGCGAGGTAAGCCAGCGGAGCATTCCAGTTGATAGCGACTTCGTTCGTGGCATAGCTACAGCGCTGATCGGTGTAAGCGGTAGCAGCCTGTCCCGTTCGGTAATCCGGGCACTTCCATTCGGCGGCAGAGCCAACGTCTTCGCCGCCCGGCTGCGGGCCACCCACGAGCATACCCGGAATCGGGTCTTCTACGTTATCCGAAGTACTCGGGCGGTGGTGCGGCATTTTCGGAGACTTTGTACCATACCCCGTCACGAAAGACATGTCGAGCGGGTTCTTGCCGAGCAGGTAATGAAGAGCCTTGACGGCAGCCTTGTAATACTTCTGTTCGCCAGTGAGGTAGTAGGCATGCAAAAGCCAAACACCCTGATTTGCAGCCGTAGAGTTAGAACCCCATACAAAGTCATCCTTTGCCATTGTAACGCCAAAACCAGATTCAGCGCGGTTTACAAACTTGTCTGCCGTGCCCAAGATTTTCTGCTTAGCTTCGTTTGCATCGCCACCAAACTGAGTCTGGTGCGTCGCCTTTTCGTATGTAGCAAGGCCAGTAACATCGCCCCAGTAAGAGACGTATTCCGAAGAGCCAGACTGTTTGTAAGAAGCATCCCCCGTCGTGATGAAAAGTTCTGTGCCGGCAAGAATCTTTTCGTCGTTCGGATTGTCGTTTTCGTAGGCGCCCGTCGAGACATCCGACGGATTGGCAAGATAGTTGCGGCTCGGGTTCTGCTGGCCCCAAGCGTAAGCTTTTTTAGCGGCTTCAAGGCACTTGGAAGCGTAAGAGGCATCGAACGGCTTGTAAATGCGGGAAGCCATTGCCATCACGGCAGCAAAGTCAAACGTACCCGCCGTGCTCTTGCCGATTGCATAAAGCTTGGAATTGTCCGCAGCAGGCATCACGTCGCCCGGGAATCCGAGAGAGGTGAGCTTGTGGTAGACGCCACCGTCAGAAGCCTGCATGGTGAGCATCCAATCGAGATTGTACTTGATTTCAGCAAGCAAATCTGGGAGGGAACCTTCAGCCGGGATGTTCCACTTGAGCGTCTTGAAATACTGTGGGAAGTGTTCGTAAAGAGAGAGGAGCGTGTAGGTCGTGATGCCCGAGTTCACAATGTAACGGCCGTAGTCGCCAGCATCGTACCAGCCCTTGCTGGAATTGATCGTGCCCGAAGCACCCGTAGAATTGTGAAGTTCGGCAGTCGGATTCGTGTGGCCAGCTGCACGAGCCCACTTGCCTGCATACTGGCTTTCGAGAGCCATGGATGCGCGCTGGTAGTAGAACCACTTGATGGAAGCCTTGACGATATCTTCGTACGTCTGGGATTTCACGACGAGGTCGGAACGGAGCACATTGCCATTCACCTTGATGCTGTACTTGCCCGCTTCAGCGAGCTTGGAGAAATCGACGAGCTGGACATTCTGACCGCTCGCATCCCAATAAGATGCGGCCTTCGGCGTCACGGAGAGAACGACCTCACCGGCTGCATTCACGAAATCCACGCTGCCGTTAGCATCGACAAGAGCGAGTTCCTTGAAGTCGCCCGGACGGTAGCCAATTTGATTGATATAGGCAGTCGCTGCGAAAGCTGGGGCTGCGACGAGCACGGCAAGCGCGACGGACTTTAACGCATGATTCTTCACAAACATCCTCGTAAAAAAGTGCAAGTTTTTGGTCCATATAATATAGAGCCGTTTGAACGCATTTCCCACCCGCGAGAACGTTATTTTACAGAAAAGTGTAGCAAGTGTTTGGCAGGAAATTATGGTTCCTCCTAACGGATGATGACGAAATGCCACAAAAAACGGCGTCCCGGAAGGGGCGCCGTTTCTGCATTCTATGAATATGGATTTTGGGGAATTCTATTTCATGCGGTGACCCTTGAGGTCAAAGCGTTTGCCGCTCTTTTCGATAAACACCTTCTGATCAGCAAAACGAAGACGAACACCATCGTTTGCTTTCATACGACTTCTTGAAACGGAAGGCTTGATCGCAGAGGTTCCCTTTGCAACACCTTCTACAGCAAAGGACGGAGCGTAACCAGCATTCAAGGCTTCCATAGCACCAACCAAGTATGCAAACGGAGCATTCCAGTTGATGGCCACTTCGTTCGTGGCATAGCTGCAACGGTCATCGATGTAAGCCGTCGCAGGCTTCTTGCCAGAAGCATAGTCCTTGCATTCCCAGGACTTGGAACCGATATCTTCACCACCCGGCTGCGGACCGCCAACGATCATGCCCGGGACAGGATCCGTTACCTGGTCAGCAGTACTCGGACGATGGTGCGGGAGTTTGGCGGATTTGGTACCGAAACCCGTCAAGAAAGACATATCGAGCGGATTCTTGCCAAGCAAGTAGTCCACCACCTTCTTTGCAGCTTCGTAATACTTCTGTTCGCCCGTGATATAGTAAGCATGAAGAAGGAATACGCCCTGGTTACCAGCAACAGCATTCGATCCCCAGACAAAATCGTCTTGAGACATAACAACGCCAAAGCCCTTCGAGGCTTCATATGCAAATTCATTAGCATAGTCCGTAAGCATTTTCTTTGCGGTAGCGGCTTCAGCACCAAGTTCCGTCGCATGAGTTGCGGCACCATAAACAGCAAGGCCATAGACTTCAGGCCATGCAGGAACAATGCGAGTTTCGTTCGGATTCAGAGTCGGCTTGTAAGAAGCATCGCCTGTGGAAATAAACAATTCCATACCCGCAAAGACCTTTTCATCATCCAGCTTGCCATCACTATAAGAACCCGTAGCAACATCCATCGGATTGTTGAATGCCTTTTCTGGGTTCTGAGCGCCCCAGACATAAGCCTTCTTAGCAGCTTCAAGGCACTTCGTTGCGTAAGTTGCGTCAAACGGCTTGTACACACGATATGCGGTAGCCATCACCGCCGCAAAATCAAACGCAGCCGCAGTTCCCTTGCCAATCACATAAAGCTTTTCCGTATCCTTCGCGGGCATCACGTCGCCCGGGAACTGAAGCGTCGTAAGCTTGTGATAGACACCGCCATCTTCTGCCTGCATAGTAAGCATCCAGTCAAGATTGTACTTGATTTCAGCAAGCAAATCCGGGAGGGTTCCGTCGGCCGGAATGTTCCACTTGAAAGTCTTGAAATATTCCGGGAAATGCTCGTAAAGAGAAAGGAGCGTATAAGTCGTAATACCCGAGTTCACGATATAGCGGCCATAATCACCAGCATCGTACCAGCCCTTGCTCGATTCAATCGTTCCCGAAGCACCCGTAGAACGGTGGAGCGTCGCCGTCGAGTTCGTATGGCCAGCAGCGCGTTTCCACTGCCCCGCATACTGTTCTTCCAGTTCCATCGAAGCTCGCTGATAATAGTACCACTTCAGAGCCGCCTTAGTAACATTTTCAAACGGCTTCTCGGCAATGACCAAATCGGAACGAAGCACCTGCCCACCCTGCTTGATGGAATAAGTTCCGGGAACCGTCAAGGCGGAGAAATCGACAAGCTGCACATCCTGACCGCTCGGATTCCAGCGGGATGCCGCTTTCGGAGTAGCTTGAAGTACAGTTTGACCGGCGGCATCTACAATTTCGATATCACCAGAACCTTCAAAAAGAGTAAATTCCTTAGGATCTGTGGTACGGTAGCCAACCTGGTTGATGTAGGCTGTTGCAGCGGTCGCCGCCGTAGCAAGCGAAAGAACCGTAGCTGCGAGGGGGATATACTGCTTTAAGCCAAATGAAGCCTTCATAAGACACTCCTTTCCATTTTCACAATATAAATTTACCCATAAAAAAAAGAATTGCCCAACTTTTGTTGGACAATCTGGTTACAACTGTACCCAATGTATTATTTTTTCGCAAATTTTATGATGCTTGTCACACCCGAAGGCGATTCCACCATAATCCCGTAAACGCCCACCGGCAATAGGGACAAGTCAAGTTCCTTACGGAAGAATCCGCTAACTTTACGCGCCCCGTCTACAGAAATCACCGTATAACGGAACACCGCCATAGATCCCTGAACCGTTAAGCGATTTCCACGAATCTCTACACCATGGGACTTTGCAAATTCCGGCAACACGGTCCTGCCAGAATCCACCTTACTCGTATCCGTCCTAGCAGTATCCCTGGCCGAGGTATCGATTACGGACGTGTCCCTAGCAACCGTATCAGGCGGAACACTTGCAGCTTTCGCTTCGCGGGCCTTGTCCAGGAAAGCGACCGCCTTGTTCAAATTTTCGGTCGCATTCATCTTGTCACCGCCATGGGTACCGCCCGACACCTTGACAAATTCCGTTACCACATTGTGGTTCTTGAGGGAATCGTAAAGTTCCTCACTCTGTTCGATATTCACAATACTATCAGAAGTTCCATGAAACATGATTGTCGGCGGATCATCGTCGCTTGCATAATACGGCGAACTGGCAACCATCCACTTATCCTTATTGCCTTCACGCTCGACACCGATGAAGGCCCCTTCCATCGTTCCGGAGCCACCCATGCGAATGGGTTTCATCGTGTAAAGATCGGTCGGAGGTGACCAAAGCACGGCACCATCCACGCAACTGCTGAACGACGTAAATTCGCCGAGGTCACCCACCAAGTCCACCGTCACCGAACCCGACTTGCCTTCTTTCAAGCCACAGGTTGTCGCAGTAAGGCTCGAAAGGTGACCTCCCGATGAGAAGCCGGACACAGCCACAAAGTTCGTGTCAAACTTGTACTTGGCGGCATTGCCACGGACAAAACGGACCACAGCCTTGATGTCGTGAAGCTGCGCCGGATACTTGGCGTCACTTGCAGAACGGTGATTCGGAGTCACGACAGCATAGCCCGCCTTGACATATGCGGAACAGATGGTGCTCAAATCCGCAGAGCCTTTCATGTTGTTAAAGCTCCAGGCACTACCATAAGTATGGATAACCACCGGATACGATTCCTTCACTTCCTTTGGAATATAAATGTCCAGTGTATGGTAGGCCTTTCCGTCGCCTACATAGTTTACATCGGCAGTCTTATCAGCATTAGATACGCTCCCACCACCTTGCGGGCCGCCAAAGCCACCACCGCCGAAACCTCCACCGCCGAAACCTCCACCGCCGCCCCACTGGGCGAACGCAGAAACAGCGGCAATGCATACCGCCATTGTCATCTTTTTCATATCCACTCCAATCAACACCGTCCCTAACACCGGAACCAGCTTTAATAAATTTATACACAAAAAAAGCCCCACGGCAAAGCGGAGCTTAATTTCCATTGTTGAGTTTTACAACCCTCAAAAATTTATTCAGCACATGAATTAATCAACTTGTTCAGTGCGTTATTCGCGGTAAAGGTCACAATCTGTTTTCCCGACGAAGAAGCTATGTAGGTCGGCATCATCTTAGACCAGGCCATCATCTGCTTCCAGACATCGCCCAAATACATGTCCGCATCGTTTCCATTTTCAAGAGCCTCACTCCAGGGAACATTGAAAGCAACGCGGTCCAAACTACGCAACCCGCCCTCAACAGTGTTACCATTAACATCCTTCAGGACACCTTCGAACTGGTACATCGGTTCTCCATTTTCGTTGGCCGTCGAATCCGTCAACGAGAGCAGATAAAGACCAAGCACCTTTGTTTTGCCCTCAGCATCGTCGCGGAGCACGATCATCGACGGCAAATTCCGCGAGGTCATAGCCGCAACGGTAGAATCTGCAAACGGAAGATTCATGTAAATGCGGTTCTGCGTATTGCCGCGAGAATCCTTTACCACTTCGAGCTTGTTCATCGAAAGCGGTTCAACACGGCGCGTTGCACGTTCTACAGGAATCGTGCGGATGTAGATTTCGGAACCGTTCGTCTGGCGGTTTGCATAGAAGATATGCAAGTGGTGAATGGAACCATCAGCCCAGCCATCCTTTTCCGTAGAGCCATTGCAGTTTTCATATTCAGCAAGAGGTTCACCAGCGTGGCAACCGTGATTATTTTCGGCAAGAGTCCTGAGGCTGACCTTGCTCGGAACCGGCATGTGGTCGCCACCCATATCGGCAACAAGCACACCATCCACATAGACCCACATGTCACCGCTACTGACAAATTCAAGATTCTGCGGAGATGCGACCTGTTTGGCGGCATCATACTTAACGGTCGAATAAGCCATCATCGTAAAATGGAAATTGCGGAGGTGTTGCATACCAGTCTTGTCCCCCATTTCCGCCCTGGACACCACAGCAAGCCAAGCGGCACTATACCCAGTACCCTTGGGATCAGCGGCACGCGGCCCACCCTGATTCAACCATTCATTACAAAGCTGAGCAGTATTATTTCCAAATTCATCCACTTGAGTCGATGCGTACATGTAATTGTACGGCGGACAAAAAATGGAAAGAGACTGTGGCAAGAACTGTTCACAAGTGCCGCTCGACTGTAACGACGGATCGCAGGGCTTATTCATCACCCATTCATGAGTATCCGGATTGATGCTGTCCAGCGGGAAGAATCCAACATCATTATAGCCGCGACCGTAAATGTAATCTTCGGAATCCTCTTTCTTAACAAGATCGAGCGTCGTGTTGACTCGCTTATTCACGGACGGAACATCGGTAAACCACTGATCAAAGTTGGCGTTATCGCAGCGTTCATTCTGCTTACTAATCGTGACGCCATCGACCATGTCAATTTTGCCGTCAGCACCGGCAGCAAACTTCAAGTAAGGTTGCACCATACCCGTCGTGGCAATCACAGGGTTCGACCAAACCGTTTTGCCATTGGGGCAATCATAGTAGTCAATGGATTCAAGCGCATTCGCATACCCGCGTAAAATCCTGTTGTTACCCAACAGTCTCTCCTGACATTCACCAAACTGCAGCACCGGACCTGCGGAGGTCTGTCGGAGGTATTCCGGCAAATTCGTATTTTCGTCCATAGGAAGACCGTCGACACCTATTTGCGTTCCCGAGCCATACTTGGCATTGGCACTCACGGTTCCGCAAGAAGCGTGATAAGGAACAGCGGTATACCAATCATCACCGTAGCCATTATCCTTCATCGCAACACCAGTGCGCGTGACATAGTTATAAATGAGATCCAGATGTGCAATGGATTCGTACTCCAGTTGTGTCGTCGCTTCTTCCGAGAAGTTTTCAAAGTCCGAATGATTCGGCTGGAAGTCGCGAATGACGGCAGTCATCGAACCCATATTCAGAATCTCGGGTTCAGGCGTTACAGCACCGCCCACAGGCGAAGAGCAAAGCAACGTTTCAAATGATGACTCATCCCCCGAATGTGATGCGGGATTCTTGCCCAGTTCATCAAGTTGACTCGTCGGATTTTCGGAACAACCTGCAAAAAAAGCAAGCAAAGGAACAGCTACAGACAAACCCGCAACACGCCATGAATTTCTCATAAATTTTTCCTTAAACAAATTGTGCAGAATATACAAAAAAAGCACGGCCAAAGCCGTGCTAAACAAACGCATTATTTGCAACAAAACCGCATAAGGCGATTACTTCAAGAAGCCTTCTGTCATGAAGCGGGCTTCCTTGTCGGCTTCGAGCACTTGTTCGAGCGAGAGATGGCCTGTGACATTCGGAGCCTTGTCCATCACCATTTCCACATACTTCGGGATATCGGTGAACTTGAGGTTCCCCTTGAGGAAGCGGTCCACGAGGACTTCGTTTGCGGCGTTCATCATCGAAGGCACGATACCGCCACGGCGGCCTGCGTCAAACGCAAGAGCTAGGCAACGGAACTTGTTAAAGTCCGGTTCAAAGAACGTAAGCTTTGCAAGCGTCGGCAAGTCGAGGCGCTTGGTTTCGAGCTTGAGGCGGTCGGGCCACGTGAGCGCCACCTGGATAGGAATGCGCATATCGGGAGCGCCGAGCTGTGCCATCAAGGAACCATCGCGGAACTGCACCAAGGAATGTACCATGGACTGCGGGTGAACAACGACCTTGATCTGGTCATACGGAATGTGGAACAAGAAGTGTGCTTCGAGTACTTCGAGGCCCTTGTTCATCATGGACGCAGAGTCAATTGTAATCTTCTTGCCCATGCTCCACACCGGATGATTGAGGGCATCGGCAACGGTGATGTTTTCAAACTTTTCGATAGGCCATTCGCGGAACGGGCCGCCCGAAGCCGTGATTTCAAGGAATTCCACTTCGGATTCGCGCTTGCCACCTTCGAGGCACTGGAAAATGGCGCTGTGTTCGGAGTCGATTGGCGTGATGAAGGACTTCGGATTTTCGGCAAGTTTGTCCCAGATGACCGGGCCAGCCATGACCATCGTTTCCTTGTTGGCGAGAGCCACGTGCTTGCCGTGTTCGATGGCGGTAATCGTCGGGAGGCAGCCCACAGCACCCATCAAGGCGTTGATGATGATATCGGCCTTCGGGTCAGCAGCAAGTTCGCAAAGACCGTCCATGCCTGCAAGCACCTTACGGCCAAGCACGCCTTCAAGTTCCTTGGCGGCCGTCTCGTTGAACATGCAAACGCGTTCGACATTGTACTTGCGCACGATTTCTGCAACTTTTTCTACGCTACTATTTGCTGCAACGGCATATAAATTAAAAATGTCCGAATGTTGATGAATGACATCGACGCTAGAAGTACCGATAGAACCGGTGGCACCCAAAAGAACTACGTTTTTCATTTAAGAACCTCAGTGATTGCTTTTTCGGTAAAGATAGAATAAAGAGATGATCCCGCCAAGAAAGCAAGCTTTAAATTCTAGAGTAACATACATATGGAGATAAACGATTTATCCATATATATGCTTGCGTTGAGACAATTACAACATTTTACATTTCAATAAAAAAAATTAGTGTATATTGAATATGGGTTAGGTTTGTTGCTCGAAGGAGGTGCTTATGCGCATACTTTCCTCGGGTGTATATGCTGCGTGTTGTTGCGCAGTCGGGGTGCTTTGGAGCTGTTCGGATTCGTCAAGCAATGACATTTCCGGATCGGACATCAATATTTCATCGTCTGTCGACTATTCCGGGTCTTCCGAGGCAGGCGATTCACCAGACAAAAACTATTCTGCCGAAAATGGCGGAACAAATTCGTCATCATCCATTACAAGTGTATCTGAAAGCTCGTCGGGAACATCGCCAGGCATGTCCACAGATTCGCACAAAAGTTCTTCGAGTAGACATGTCCATAGGAGTTCATCTTCGAGTTCCGAGCAAGGAAAATCGTCTGGACTTCAAGTAAATTCTAGTTCCAGCGAAGAATCTTTTGTCTACACCTCGCCTGCAAATTTCGCCGATACGGTAAACGGCGTTGTATTCAACATGGTCTATGTAACAGGCGGTTCTTATACACGAGGCTGCGACAATTGCGCCGAACAAGATAAAATTTACGAGAGTCCATCACACAAAGTAACAGTCGATGAATACTTCATTGCCAATACCGAAGTGACTATTGCACAATGGAACGCTGTAATGGGCGGTAAAAAGAGCGCCTGGGAATCGGACAAGGCCCCCAAAATTGGAGTAAGCTGGTTTGACGCCAACAATTTCGCCTGCAAGCTTTCGCAACAGACAGGGCGTCAGTACCGTTTGCTCACGGACGGCGAATGGGAATTTGCGGCACGGGGCGGCAAGGACGGCGTTTCAGACAAGTTTAAGTTTTCAGGAAGCAACAACGTCGATGATGTGGCATGGTATTCCGAAAACAGCGGCGGAAAATCGCACGATGTAGCGACCAAGAAGCCAAACAAGCTAGGACTTTACGACATGAGCGGAAATTCCTGGGAATGGGTGTACGACTGGCTCGTAGGCTATACATCTGACGACAAGGTGAACCCGGTACAGCTCACGGGTTCCGGCAACAAGACGCGTCGAGGCGGAAGTTACGGGGAACCCGCAGAGTTCGCGCGAGTGAGCCGTCGCGCCATCCGCAGCCGCGATGGCGCCGCCGACATGGGATTTAGAATCGGAATGTCCACAAAGCTCCCGCCGGGAATGGTCAGCCCTTGCGAAGCTGCAAACCCATCGGCCGCCGTCTGCCAAGGCGACAAGAACCGCGACTGCCGTTTAATCACAGCTTCTGACGAAGCCTGGATCAGCGACGATTACACCGTAATCATCAACGAAGACGGGATAGCGGCCGTGTCCGGATTCCCAAATGTTTCAGGACAATGGTACACGCTCAACAACCGCAGCTTTAACGTTGTCACCAAGAACGGCACCAAAACTTACGCTTATTACGTGTTCAGCGAAGATGAACTCACGATGATCAGTGACGATGGCATTCCCTATCGTCTGTACCGCCGAGCCGCAAGCGAAGCGAAGAGCAAAGTGAGTATCCCCACGGTAAGCAACCCCAAAACATTGGCACAGCTTATCGCAGCCGTGGAACCCGAACGAATCGTGAGCGATGAACAGCTCGCCCACCCCGATACTAGTGTGCGAGACCCGCGCATTGCGGCCGCAAGTGGTTACACCTGGTTCTTTGACGGGCGTTGCTGCGGTGGAAACCACAAATACCGTTTCCACCTCGACAAGAATGGCGATGCAGAATTCGTGGTAATGGACTATGACGACACTCATCACGAAAACATCCTTGCAAAAGGCCGCTGGTTCACGGTCGGCAACATCGGACTGCACATTATATTTAACGGAAAATATTACAACTACCTCTACACGGCCGGTGAACGCACCATGAGTTATAGCGAGTACATGCCGGCAGGCCCCATTTTCTGTCATATATCTTTCCAGAGCTACGAACGTGGAGATTTCCGCATATTCAACAAGACTTTATTCGACGACAAGATTAAACGCCCACGAGGCTTCAACGGAGAAGAACCCGTCTACAAAGCAGGCGATTACCAGTGGGGTTCGTAAATGCAAAAACTCAACCATAGCGTGCTCCGCGCAATTGCGACAAAGCCCCTATTTGTCGCAATCTCATTCACAGCGATGCTTTCAGCCTGTAGCGACACCACATTCTCAACAGCTCCTGAAAGCATCGCTTCATCCTCAACAACAACTGAGGAACTATCGTCATCGGAGGTCGCAACCGTTGAATCATCCGGCTCAGCAATTCAACAAAGCTCGTCGTCAAGTGGAACAAAAAATAATTCCAGTTCATCACGAAGCAGCCATCGACGATCTTCGTCTTCTGTAGCACAAACAAGCTCATCCATAATTTCATCTTCGCAAGACACGCCAGTTTCTTCGTCTTCAGATGTAGCAAAATCTTCCAGTTCCTCGCAAACATCGCTACCAGCAAAAGAGATTTCGCTTGACGAGAACGGTTTTGCGACCATCGCCGATATTTACAAAAGCCTCGATTCCCAAGAAAAAGCGGTATTCATCATACGCCATTCCGAACGCGAAGATGACGTCGCTATAGAAACGGAACTCACCGCCAATGGCGTAAAGATGGCCCAAGACCTAGGCGCCACCCTCAAAAGCGATGAAGAATTTTCATACATCACTTCTGGATTTGTGCGCACTAATGAAACCGCAAACAACATTTCAAAAGGCCGCGGAGAAGCAAGTCTCCCGAAACTCATCACCAACTACGACATCACCGGAAACTGGTTCCTGAAAATTTCAGCAGATTCGCTCGCACAGTACGCCACCAAGCTCAACATGAAAGGCAGTTCTGTCGAACTCATGGCTCATTGGGCATACGAAGGCGGCTACCCCGACGTACTCTATGAACTCGCGCCCCGCGCCGAAGAATTCATGCAGAAAGTCATCCTCAAGAATTTATCCAAATGGAAGCGCGTGAGCATAATGGTCTCGCACGACATTCTCGTGATGCCACTCACCGTATTCGGTTCAAACAAAAAAGTAGCCCTCAAATACCACGAGGACTACCATTGGATAAATTACATTGCCGGACTTGCAATCATCATCGGAACAGACAACAGTATGCGTTATGTTCCCGTGAAGGGTGCTGCATCAGGCGTTATCGACTATCTTGCCATTTTCATGGATGGACGACGCACTTCAAGAAGTCCATGAAGATGTATAGAGCAGGTGCTGCGAGGAGGAACGAGTCACAACGGTCGAGTACGCCACCGTGCCCAACGAACAAGTTCCCGGAATCCTTCGTGCCGCTCCAGCGCTTGAGTGCAGACATCAGAAGGTCGCCCACCTGGCCTGCTACCGTGATGAGGAGGCCAATGACAATCGCCGATGTCCAAGTGAAATCCATTTCGAAAGAGCTGAGTGCTGCACTGCACTTGACCCAGTACGCGACCCAGGCGATCGTTGCGATGGAACCTGCAACCGAGCCCTCCCAAGTCTTCTTCGGGCTGATGCTCGGAGCAAAGGGATGACGGCCAAACGGTCCCTTGCCCGCCGCAAACTTTCCAAAGAAATAAGCGACTGTGTCGCAGAGCCATACCGCAGTCATCACGAGGATGAACGGGTAGCAATGTTCAAAGCCCTGGCCGTTGCCCATCATGAGCACGTTCATGCCGCCCCAGAACCCCACATACAGCGGAGCGCCAAGCTGCATCACAAGCCACGGGAACAAGTGGTCAATCTCAACCTTCGCGTAAGCAACGCCAATGTAAATCGCAAAAATAGCGAGAAACGTCATGCCGACAACGTAAGGCACAGCCGGGAGGCCAAAGTAGCCGCCCTTCGAAAGCGCCCACGCAAGCGTCAACGCCATAGTCGACGCAAACGAGAGGTAACGCATATCCGGGCCTGCGTACATCTTGGATGCCATGCCGGCCCATTCCCAGGCGCCAACCGCGCCCAGAAAACACATCAGTCCAATGCGACTAAAGTCGTTGAACCAAAGTAAAACAAAAACGATTGGAATTGCAATAAATGCAGTGATCAATCGCTGAGCCAAATTACTCATGAAGAACCTTCCCAAAACGGCGTTCGCGAGTGTTATAGAACTCGACCGCCTTCATGAACTCTTCCTTCGTGAAATCAGGCCAGAGCGTGTCCGTCACATAGAACTCGCTATAGGCGGCCTGCCACAGAAGGTAGTTGGAAAGCCTGAATTCGCCACCCGTGCGGATAATCAGGTCCGGATCGGGAGCGCCCTTCAGGTACAAGTGTTTTGCAAAAACGTCGTCGTTGATTTCGTCGATAGAGAGCTTGCCTGCAGCAACTTCTGCCGCAATGTGCTTTGCCGCTTCGACGATTTCCTGACGACCGCCATAGGAGATGGCAAGGTTCAGCTGCATACCCGTATTGTTCGCCGTCTTATCAATCGCCATCTGCAAGTTGGCACGCGGCTTCTCGGGCAAGCGGCTGATGTCTCCGATGACAATCAGCTTCACATTCTTTTCCATGAGGTCCGGGATTTCCTTGTAAACCATCTCGATGAGGAGGTTCATCAGGTAATCCACTTCCTTGGACGGGCGACCCCAGTTTTCCGAGCTGAACACATACAATGTCATGTGTTCAAGCTTGAGGTTCACGCCCATTTCCACAGCGTCAATTGTCGATTCCGTGCCCTTGCGGTGCCCCAGGAACCGTTCTAGACCGCGACGGCGGGCCCAACGGCCATTACCGTCCATGATGATGGCAATATGTCTAAGCTGATTGGCCATAGAACCTATTACACCTTGAGGATGTCGGCTTCCTTTTCAGCAAGGAGAGCGTCGATCTGTGCGATAGCCTTGTCAGTTGCCTTCTGGATTTCGTCCTGCTGCTTCTTGACGTCGTCTTCGGAGAGTTCCTTGTTCTTCTTGAGGGCGTCGTTAGCATCACGGCGAATGTTGCGGATAGCCACGCGGCCGTCTTCAGCATGCTTGCGGGCGATCTTTGCGAGTTCCTTACGGCGTTCGGTCGTGAGGATCGGGAGCGTCACGCGGATGCAGTTGCCGTCCTTCATCGGGGTAAGGCCGATGTTAGCGGCGAGGATAGCCTTGTCGATCGTATCGACGAGCTGCTTTTCCCACGGAGTCACGAGCAGCATACGCGGTTCCGGCACGGAAATCTTTGCGACCTGGGAGATCGGAGTCGGTGTGCCGTAGTAGTCGATGCGAACACCATTGAGGATAGCCGGGCTAGCCTGACCAGCGCGGATCTTGGAAAATTCACGTTCAGTGGCCTCGATGGCCTTGTCCATTTTTTCAGAATAATCTGCCATAGTAGTTTTTAGTTACTAGTTACTAGATGATAGTTACTAGGTAAAAGGTTAAAGGTTTTAGTGATTTCTTCTAGAGGTTAAATATAAATAAAAGCAAAGCAAGTATTACATTTTTGGCCTATTTAAAACACAAAAACGCCCCCGCGATCGCAAGGGCGCACAATTGTAAGTTATTTATAATTTAGCAGTGGACAAGCGTACCGAGATCGCCTTCGATAGCGGCGCGTGTGAGGTTGCCCTTTTCCATCTTGAAAACGAAGATGGGCATGTTATTTTCCATACAAAGTGCAACGGCTGCGGTGTCCATGACCTTGAGGCCGCGGGAGATGACTTCCTTGTAGGAGATGTCGTCAAAGCGGGTTGCCGTCGGGTCCTTGACCGGGTCGGCAGTGTAGATGCCGTCAACCTTGGTGGCCTTCATGATCACATCACATTCGCTTTCGATAGCGCGGAGAGCAGCACAGCTGTCCGTCGTGAAGAACGGATTGCCCGTACCAGCAGAGAAGATGACCACAGAGCCAGCGGACAAAAGCTTGAGAGCCTTGCGGCGGTCGAAGAATTCGCAGACCGGTTCCATGCGGATGGCAGACATCACGACGGAGTCGATACCCTGCTTGTCGAGAGCGTCCTGCATGGCAAGGCCGTTCATCACGGTGCCGAGCATGCCCATAGCATCGCCCTGGGCGCGGTTCATGCCGCCTGCAGAAGCGGAAATGCCACGAACGAGGTTGCCACCGCCAATCACGAGAGCGACTTGCACACCCTGCTTGACGATAGATGCAATTTCGGAGGCCATGTCAGAAAGAATCTGGTTGTCGATGCCGTGGCCCTTTTCGCCTGCGAGGGCTTCGCCACTGAGCTTGAGGAGAATGCGTTTGAATTTCATAATCTAGTCACTAGTTATTAGTCATTAGTTATTAGTGTTTCAGAGGAAATGTAATAAAAATAGGCTATGGGCAAAAATAATAGTCCTTGCATTTTTCGTACGATATACCTTCTTTCCGCAAATTAATGTATTTCTAAAAAGAGAAAGGGATGTTTTTATGAAAACAAAAATTGTATTTGGCTTATTATCAAGCTTATTGTTGCTACCGACGATGCTTTTCGCAGACATCGTATATCAAGGGAAAAGGGTCCAGGAATGGCCAGAAGAAGCTCGGCCGACATTCAACGGTTCAAGCGCCAACAAGCCCAGCTTTATTTTGGCAAGAACGTCCGCAACACAGACCCAAAGCCATTACGCTGCCCCCAAAGGCAAAATTTACAGCCTGACGCTTCTCGTTGATTTTTCGGACCAGAAGGCGCCTGTCTCGGTTGCCGACGTTGAAGAATGGCTGAACAAGGAAGGATTCAACAGGGACGGCTGCAACGGATCCGTCCGCGATTACTATCTGGACGTTTCAAACGGGCAACTCGACCTCACCAACGAAGTCTACGGCTGGTACCGCGCTAAGCACCCCAAATCCTGGTACGAGAGCCTGCAAGGATACACGGGATCGGATTCGCTGATGAAGGAAGTCTTTGACTATTTCGATCCGCAAGTTGATTTTTTCCGCTACGACAACGACAAGGACGGCACCACCGAAGCGATCAACATCGTGTACGCTGGCGCCGGGCAAACATGGGGACAGGGACTTTGGCCGCATTCCGGATGGTCCAACGAAAGAAGGGACGGCGTCAAGTTGACGCATCATCAAATGACGGACATGCCCGGCAAGTTTTCCATTTACGTCTTTGTGCATGAATCGGGACACATGATTTTTGGCTGGCCGGACCTTTACTGGTACGGCGACTACTGCACCATGGGCAACCGCGCAAACGACTTGAACCCCGTCGCCATCAACGATTTTTACCGTGCGGACCAGGGCTGGATTCCGTTCGTAGACGTAACTAGCGAAGATATAAGCCTCGAAACCACAAAGCCTGGCGAAGTGTGCTACCGCTACAAGAACCCCGCAAGGCCGGACAAAGAAGGCTTGGTATGGTCCTATGTCCGCAACACGGGCCGCAACAAAGTTCTTAAAGGTAGCGGACTCTTGATGCAGCACTACGATTTTTCGATCGGCGCCAATTCCTCCGCCGACAAGCTCGGTTTAAGAATCGTACATGCAAGTGCAGCAGGCAAATCTACGGATAACGTTTCAGACCAATGGCCAAGCCCTGGCAGTACAGCAAACACGTTCTTCAGTTACAGCGCCTATCCCGAATTTTCGGATGACAAGTATCCCGCCATCCGCTGGTACAACGGTTCCAAGACAGGACTCAAAATCACAGACATCGGAACGCCCGGCGAAACGCTCACGTTCTGCATCGGCGGGAACTGCCCCGCACAGGAATCGTCAAGTTCAACGGGGATCGCGTCGAGTTCGTCCAGCGCAATTGTTTCAAGTTCCTCGAGTGTGCCGAAGCCCGAGAGCAGCAGCGCCGTCGAAATGAAAATCGAAAAAATTGCATTTGACGTGACGCTCCCGATAGACAACAATTATGCTTACGTCACACTCGACTTGAAAGGTGGCGATGTCGCAAAAATTTTGAACATCAAGAAAAGCGAAATCGCAGATAAAGTCAAGTTCTACGGCGTAGAACCAGACGGTTCGCTCAACAGCCGTACCACCGGCGAAGGGACCGGACACTGGTTTGACAAGGACGGCAAAATCGTCGCCTGGGATCCGAACGGTTCGAGCATCGTTTATTCAAATGCAGACCTTTCGACAATGACGACCAAAATCGGACACATGCCGAATAAAGTCTATGCGGGCGATACATTCACCGTGCGGCAAGCGGTCACATACGAAAACAAGCAGGTCACTTTTGAAATCAGAGTCACGATAGAACAGAAGACAACGAGGATTTCAAATATCCGCAGTTCAAAGCATGGCAAACCCGGGAATGTGATTTTCAACGCACTCGGCAAGCCCGTCGGTCAAAGAACGGAATCAGGCGAATTGCCCGACCTGCCTAAAGGCATTTACGTGGAAATCGTGAAATAAAAACCAGTCATTACAAAAATATTACGCAAATCTTAAAATGGAGTTATTTCCAGCCCGTTTGGATCATATTCGGAAATCCGGCGGGCTTAATAAATCTATCTTGTAGCTTGTAAAATTTTGCAGAGTAGCAGGATTTTCAATTAACCGTTAAATTAAAACACTATAGTAATATGAGTCTTAAAATCGTTGTG
>Ga0310695_10001457_pt1 | contig 55949 bp, 49 predicted proteins | sample RumenRJG_04DNA_FD_203882 | JGI IMG/M metagenome (GOLD analysis project Ga0310695, IMG submission 203882) | Bovine rumen microbial communities from Lethbridge, Alberta, Canada - RJG_04 (v2) (version 2) | ecosystem: Host-associated > Mammals > Digestive system > Stomach > Rumen | place: Canada...
GTTCGCGCGGCGGACGCTTTCCCGGCTGCCCGGCGGATTCCCTGCGCCTGGGACGCGCTCCGCGCGGATGTGCTCGGCGCTCCTGTGGGAGTGTCCGCCTGCGCGCGCCGCATGACGGCGGAGCGGAGGTTGGCGGGCTGGACGGGACGCTGCCGCCATATCGTTGAGGAGGCACGGAAATCACACGGAATCTACATCTGAAGCGCACGGCAACGAGTCGTGTGCAGGGGAAGTTTTGCCATGGCATGCCGCAGAGGCGGTGCAGAATGCCAGTTCATGGGCATATTGAGCCATTCCATGCTAGTGAAAAGCACTGACGGCGTTCAGCGCAGGCGGCGATCAAGTCGAAAAGCGGGAAAGAAACCACGTTCGCAACGTCGGTCTTACGTATTCGTGGGGACTGTCCCCAATTTGCGCATGCTGTGTTAGGGACTGTCCCCATGATGTTAGGGACTGTCCCCGTGCTGTGCTGTGTTTGCGTGCGTAACTGGGGACTGTCCCCGTGTTGTAGGGACTCGTGTTGTAGGGCCTGTCCCCGTGTTGTATGCTCGACGCTGGGCTGCATTGCCAGTTGTTTTGCCGTTTTGGGGGCCAGTTTTAAAGTAATGGTCGTGGGTCATGAAGTTTGGTATAATAATGGTGATGGCATTCTTTACAAACAGGCATAGAATAAACAGGCATAGACATGATATCTTAGTGCAGGCATGATCCAGTATAGGAATGTTCCCGTATAGGATTGTTCCTGTGTGGGATTGTTCCTGTATTAGATTATTGTTTCTGTATGAGATTGCAGAAAGGAAAGACGTTGAGATGAGAAAACTCATTATCAGATGGCACGGGGCCGTTGCGGCGGCCGTTATGGTGGCGGTGAGCGGCGGGGCCGTTACGGCGGAGCCTGGGCTTGCCACGTTCATCTCCCATCGCGGAGAGTCTGTGGACGCGCCGGAAAACACGCTGCCGGCGTATAGGACGGCAGTCTCGCGCGGCTTTGGATTCGAGTGCGACATTTATCTTTCCGCCGACAGGCGCGTGTTCACATTCCACGACAGCACGCTTACGCGCACTACAAGCGGGGCGAACACGAACAAATGCACAGACGCGACGTGGAACGTCATATCAAAGCTCGACGTGGGAAGCTGGGGCAAGTTCAAGGGCTCCAAGTTCGCCGGCACGCGCCCCGCGCTGCTCGAAGAGGTGCTTGAACTCACTAAGGACGGACGTTGGCTGTACATCGACGTGAAGTCCAGGACCGCCGACATCGTGCCGTATGTCAAGGACGTCTTCGCGAAGCAGACGCGCGCCACGCCGAAAAACACTCTTTTCCTCTGCGGCTCTCTAGAGTGCGGCAAGGCGTTCAAGAAGCTGATGCCCGAATACAAGGTGCTCTCATGCCTCAACTGCTGTAGAGGCTGGAAGCCAGGCGCAAAGCCTCTCCCCGTTGAGGAGATCATCGCAGTCACGAAGGAGATGGGCGCAGACGGCGTTGACCTGCGCTACATTCCAGAAGTGACCACTGCAGAATACATGAAGAAGATCAAGGACGCGGGACTTGAACTTCACGTGTGGACCGTGGACGATCTTGCCGACGCCGAAGAGGCGTTCCGCCGCGGCGCACAGACAGTGACCACCAACTGCGCCAAGAAGCTGCTCGACGAGTACAAGGCGAAGAGATAAAGGCGAATCGCGAATGTGAAGGTTTACTAGGCACTTATCACTAAATGTGATATAATTCTCACGTCTTGAGGACAGGAGAATTTTCACAACAAGTAAAAAGGAAGGATGTTACCTCAATGAATCTGAAGAATGTGGTGTTCGTGGCGGCCGCGGCTTTTGGTATGACGGCGCTAGGCGGGCAGTTGAAGCCCAAGGCCCTGGTGATAATGCTGGACGGCATGCGCGCCGACTCCGTGGAGAACACATGGGCTCCCAACCTGCGCATGCTGCGCGACGGCGCATGGCAGCCGGGCTACAAGTGCGCATGGTCACTCACCGCCCACACCATCTACGACGCGATCACCGTCAGCGGCCCCAACCACACCGCCATCGCAACGGGCGTGACTTCGAAGAAACACACCATCAAGCAGAACCACAAAAGCACCTGCGACTTCAAGAAGTGGCCCAGCTGGCTCGTGCGCGTGGCGGACGCCAAGCCCGGGACGAAGGGGCTCTTCATGTACTCGTGGAAGTGGGACGAGCAGATATCTCCCGACCCGCGCGTGAAGTTCATCCATGGCTCAGACGCCGGCAATGCGGCTAACATGCCCAAGATCCTCGCCGCAGCCGACGCGCCCGACGCCGTGATGTGGTACATCGACTGGCCCGACCATGGCGGACACGGCTTCGGCTACTACCCCTACACGACAGGCCATCTCAACACGGTCTATCTCTCCGACAAGGCGATAGGCGACGCCCTGAAGGCAATCGCCTCGCGTCCCACTTTCAAGGACGAGGACTGGATGATCATCGTCACGGCGGACCACGGCGGCTACTGGCGCACGCACGGCCTCTGGGGCGGGCACTGCGAGACGATTCCGTTCCTTGTAGCTGGCCGCAACGTCTCCCAGGGCCGCATCCCAGGCATCCCCCGCAACTACGATGCCGCGCCGACGGTGCTCAAGCACTTCGGAATTGATGCCAGCGGATTCGATCTTGATGGCAAGGTCGTTGGCACCGAGGTCGTCACCGACGCGAAGCGCTGCCTCAAGGATGGACTTGCCGTCTATCTGCCGTTCGAGGGCAAGACGCCCGTCAACGCCGCGCAGGGCGCTGTGGTTCCCGAGGCGTTCGGCAAGGCTTCCATCGTCGGCAAGGGCGGCTTCATCGGCGGATGCATGCACTTTGCCGCTGTCACGAACGCCTTCACCGGACTTCGTCTGAAGGGCTCCGAGAAGCTCGCGTTCGAAAACGGCGCCGAGTTCGCCTTCGCGATGTGGGTGAAGATGCCCGAGGCGCAGAATGGCGATTCCGTGATCGTCGCGAACAAGGACTGGTACAAAGGCTCGAATCCCGGAATCCTCGTGACCGGCAACAAGAGGATCGAGTCGAAGCAGGGCGGCGTGTGCTTCAACGCCGGAATGAGCGGCGCGCGCAGCCGCATCGACGTGGGCCCGTACGACATCGAGTTCGGCAAGTGGACCTTCTACGCCGCGACGCGCGGACCCGACGGCGTGCTCAACTTCTACCAGGGCGGCCGCGACGGATACCTCTACCGCATCGCGTTTAACGCCAAGGAGATCAAGTTCGCCACGGGGCTTCCGTTCTGCCTCGGCCAGGACGGCACCGGAAAGTATTCAGCGGCCTTCAACGGCGACATCGACGACTTCGCCCTCTGGACGCGCGCTCTTTCGCACGACGACGTGAGGAAAATCTACGAGGCCGGCCGTCTGGGCCTGCCCCTCGGTGGTCTGCTCTAGGATTGTGCATGCATGGGTTTCTCTCAAGAAAGGAACACAGTGATGAGGTCTAGATTCAATTGCCTTGTCGCTGCAGGCGTGGTGCTTGCAGGCATGACGGCGTTCGGCGCCGCCCAGGGACGCGTGGCCCTGCATACATGGTTGACGAAAGCCGAATTCAAGGACATTTCGGTCACAGCGCCCGACGGGCGCACCCTCTGGAAGGGGTTGCCCGATCCCGCGAAGTGCGAGAAGGGGAACGAAGCTGCGTGGACTCTCGAAGGCGGCGTGCTGCGCCAGTCGAACGAAGCGGCCACCGCTGGCGGCACGCTCGTTTTCGGCGATCCTTCGTGGAGCGACTACACCTTCCGCGTCAAGGCCCGCCGCATCTCCGGCAGGGAGGGATTCATCCTGCACGTGCGCGAACGCGGCAGCAGCCAGTGCATCTACGCAAACTACGGCGGATGGTACAACACCGCGCACGGAATCGAGACCAAAGGCACGTATGACTTCGCAACGCCCATGCGCGCAGGAGGTTCCTACACGCCGATCGAGACGGGCCGCTGGTACGACCTCGAAGTGACTTGCAGGGGCGACAAGGTGACGGTGAAGCTCGACGGCAAGCGCGTGTTCTCGGACGTCGCAGTGCCCGAGGTCGTGTTCGACGACAAGGGCGAGAACAAGATCGTTGTTGACCCGCAGAAGGTGCGCTTCCCCGTGTCGGAGGACATGTGGGGCATTTTCTTCGAGGACATCGACCTCTCGCTCGACGGCGGAGTCTATGCCGAGCTCGTGCGCAACCGCAGCTTCGAGGATGACGCCGCGTCGGCCATGAAGCAGAAGAACAAGTCTGTTGGCTTCTGGAATACAGTCGGCGGCGCTACGATTGCGCTTGACGCGTCCAAGCCCATCTCGGAGAAGAACCGCCACTGCGGCCGCGTGGACGCTCTGCCTGGCGGCGGCGTGGCGAACGACGGCTACTTCGGAATCGCCGTGAAGAGCGGCGCCAAGTACCGCCTCTCCGTCGCGATGCGCGGCGAAGTGAAGGGGCCGGTCGAGGTCTCGCTCGAGTCGCTCGGCAAGACCTTCGCGAAGGGCGCGTTGGACGACATCGGCCCCGAGTGGAAGACCTTCAACCTCACGCTCGACTCGAACGGCACCGATCTCGACGCGAAGCTCGTCTTCCGCGCGCCAAACGGCGGCACGTTCTATCTCGACTGCGTCTCGCTCTTCCCTTGCGACACGTATGCCAAGAGCGGACTCTTCCGCAAGGACCTGATGGAGCGCCTCGCCGCGCTCAAGCCGAGCTTCGTGCGCTTCCCCGGCGGCTGCTGGGTGGAAGGCAACACGATGGCCGAGGCATACCGCTGGAAGCAGACGATCGGCAATGTGTGGGACCGCCGTACGCAGTGGAACATCTGGAGATACTGGTCGACGAACGGAGTCGGATTCCACGAGTACCTGCAGCTCTGCGAGGACCTTGGCGCGAAGGCGCTCTTCTGCATCAACTGCGGCATGAGCCACCGCGAGGTGGTGCCGCTCGACAAGATGGGCGAGTTCGTGCAGGACGCGCTCGACTGCATCGAGTACGCGAACGGCCCCGTCACCTCCAAGTGGGGCGCGGTGCGCGCCGCGAACGGGCATCCCGAGCCGTTCAACCTCCAGTACATCGAGATCGGCAACGAGAACGGCGGCAAGGCGTACCACGAGCGCTACGCCCTCATGCACGACGCCATCCAGAAGAAGTACCCTGAGATCAAGATCGTGTCCGACGTCTGGCACGGTCCGGTGAAGGGGCGCCCGCAGCACATCCGCGACGAGCACTACTACAAGTCGCCCGACTGGTTCATGACCGCCGGCGCGAAGATGTACGACTCATACCCCCGCGGCGAGTTCGAGGTCTTCGTGGGCGAGTACGCCGTCACGCAGGACGTCGGCCGCTGGGGAGACCTGCGCGCCGCGATCGGCGAGGCCGCGTTCATGTGCGGACTCGAGCGCAACGCCGACATCGTGAAGCTCGCCGCCTACGCGCCGCTCTTCGCGAACGCGAAGCACACGGTGTGGACGCCGAACCTCATCTACCCGATGACGGACGGCAACTTCGTTAATCCCAGCTGGAACGTGCAGAAGCTCTTCAGCGAGAACCGTGGCCGCGAAGTTCTAGCGTTCGAGCAGACCGCCCGCTGGATGAAGACGAAGGACGGCAAACCCTGCCGCGTGATCGCGGCCTCAGCGGTTTGCGACGCAGACGGCTCGGTGATAGTGAAGGCGGTCAACTGCTCCGAGGAGGCGCAGCCGCTTACGCTCTCAATCGCGGGCGCGAAGGTGGCAAAGGCAGGCAAGACGTGGTTCACCGGCCCAGGCGCGCGCGCCAGCAACTCTCCACTCGACCGCGAGGCGCTTAAGGAGCTCTCGGGCGAAACCGCAGTGAAGGGCGGCGCGGTGGTGGATACATTGCCGCCGCTCTCGCTAACAGTCTTTCGCATCATTCGCTGAAGCACGGCGTTTGAACCGCGCGGGCGCGAGGAGATGTCCACATGAACCGTCTGACAGCAGCTGCGGTCGTGTTCATCCTCTCCGCGCTCGCGCCGCTTTTTGTGCGCTGGCTGCGCGCGCGCAGATGGGGACTCGCAGTGAACGTGTACGTGGATCCCGAAGATCCGCGTCCCAAGGACGTGTGCGGATATCTTGCTGAAATCGCACGTCGACTGGACGAGCGTCCTGAGCGCATGCGCGTTGTCTTCCACGGCCGCTGCAGCGACGGCAGCTCTCCCGCGCTAGATCTCGACAAAGACCGCAGGCTGCGCGTCTCCATGCAGGGGCGACGCGCCGAGACGGTTGATCTGCGCGCGCGCTGGATCGCAGATCATCCAGTTCCGCTCGATCTGCAGCGTGCGGTGCTTTATGTGGAGCCGGTGGACGCCAACCGCTTCCGCGTGATGACGGCGCCTCTATTTGTTGTGCCGCGCTTCGTGTATGTGCTGTGCTCTCTTGTTGCAGCAGCGGGGCTTGTCTTCTTCTCGCCCGAACCAGTGGCGATGGCCCTCGGCGTCTCCATTGGCTGCGCCGTGGCGGTCCATTAGGCATAACAGCGCAGATGCAAAGACGAAATACCGTTGCTTAATCACGTTTTCTGATACAGGTTGCGGAAATCCCGCATCGTCATTGAGTAACGCTTCTTGAACAGGTTCTTGAGGTATGTGGGATTGGCGTAACCACAGGCTGCAGCGATCGAGTCCATCTTTTCCCGCGTAGTTGAGAGTCGTCGCTTCACCTCGTCTAGCCGCCGTTCCGTGATGGCGTCGAGGATGGTGCGTCCCTGCAGCTCGCGGAACCTGAGGTCGGCAAGGCGTCGCGAGCATTTGATGTGCCGCACAACGTCCCTGACGCCGATGCCCTCCAGCGCGTGCGCATCGATGTATGCTACGGCCTCCTGCACGAGCCGCCCTGCGTGCGACTGCTCCGCAGTGGATGCCCGTTGCACGATCCCTTTCACCCCCACGATGAGAATGCGCTTTGCGGGCGCTTTCCCTCGCATCATGTTGTCCAGGGTCTCGGCCGCCAGGCGGCCCTCCTCTTCGAAATCGGGCTGCACCGACGAAAGGCGCGGATTCGCGTTATCGCAGATGAGCGTGTCGTTGTCCACGCCAAGCACGGTCACTTCGCGCGGAACGGCGATGCGCCTTGCCGCGAGGACCTTCACGAGATCGAATGCGCGGTCGTCGTTAGCGGCAAGGACAGCGGCGGGGCGCTTCAGCTTCGCAGCGGCGTCAGGGGCGAAGAGCTCCTCGCACCAGAGTCCGCTGTCGTTCAGCTCTCGCTTGAACGCCGCGAAGCGTGCGCGGCTCCAGTCCGTGATTGGATCGGAATGCAGAAAGGCGTACGAGCGGGCGTGGCCCTGTCCAAGCAGGAATTGCGCCGCCTCGCGCCCGATGGCGTCCGCCGAGTTGCGGATGAACGCGATGTTCGCGGAGCGCATCTCCAGCGCCGCCGAGTGGATGTCCATCACGATGGTCGGAATTCCGGCTACAGCGAGAGGGGGCACGGCGTCCTCGGCGTCCGGGATCGATACGATGAAGCCGTCCGTTCCGTTCCTGATCGCATGGCATATCGCATCGCGTGTCAGTTCGCTGCGCGTCCTGACCAGCTGCACATCCCACGGCGACGATTCGCCGTATCGCTCTTTCACGTAGCGGAAGATTCCGGCCAGCTTTCCCTGTCCGGCGATGCCCGCCATCTTCAGCGCGATGAAAACCTTCTTCTTGCCCATGCCGGATATTATACCACACTCCTTGCCGAAAAAGTGACTATTTGTTGCTTGTTTATTTATATCGCGTTCGGGCGAAAAATGGTAAAATTCTATGCATGAACTTCAACAGGATAAACCCGGCGACGCTGAAGATCACCGACATGCGCTTCGCCGACATTGACGGCGCGCCCAAGCGGTGCACGCTTCTCAAGCTCTACACCAACCAGGGAATTGTGGGCTACGGCGAGGTCCGCGACGCCTCCAGCCGCACGTACGCGGCGATGTTGAAGAGCCGCATCCTCGGCGAGAACCCGTGCAATGTGGAGAAGATTTTCCGCCGCATCAAGCAGTTCGGCGGCGACTCGCGCCAGGCCGGCGGCGTGTGCGCGGTCGAGCTCGCGTGCTGGGACATCTGCGGCAAGGCGTGGGGCGTTCCCGTGTGGCAGCTCCTCGGCGGCAAGTGGCGCGACGAAATCCGCTGCTACTGCGATACCGATTCCGAGGGCGGCGGACGCGACATGGGCGCGGCCCTCAAGGCGCGCATGGAGATGGGCTTCACGTTCCTCAAGATGGACCTCGGCATCGAGCTCCTGATGGGCGTGAAGGACGCGCTCATAGCGCCGCTCGGCTACCTTGACTACATGAAGAAGATGAAGCACGTGGTGCAGACGCCGCACGGCTCCATCGACCCGCGCTCGATGCGCGGCGAGGCGTTCGAGCTCTTCACCACGGCGCACGGGCACACCGGCATCCACATCACCGAGAAGGGCCTCGACTACCTCGAGAAGTACATGGCCGACGTGCGGGATGTGATCGGCTGGGAGATCCCCATCGCCATCGACCACCTCGGGCACATCCCCTACGAGGACTGCGTGCAGCTTCTGCGCCGTCTCGAGAAGTACCACCTCTCGTGGGCGGAGGACGTCCTGCCGTGGCGCAACACGGAGCAGTGGAAGCAGCTACACGCCGCCACCACCACGCCGCTCGGCACGGGCGAGGACATCTACCTCAAGGAGGACTTCAAGCCGCTCCTGGAATCCGGCGCGCTGGCCGTGGTGCATCCCGACCTCCTGACGGCGGGCGGCATCGCCGAGACGAAGAAGGTCGGCGACATGGCCGAAGACTACGGCGTGCAGATGAACCTCCACATGGCCGAGTCGCCTATCGCCTGCCTCGCGGCGGTGCACGTGGCGGCCGCCACGCGCAATTTCATGGCGCTTGAGCTCCACAGCGTGGACGTGCCTTGGTGGGGAGACCTCGTGAAGCCCGCGCTCTCGTACAAGGGAGGCTTCATCAAGGTGCCGTCGAAGCCCGGTCTCGGCATCGACGAGCTGAACGAGAAGCTTATCAAAAAGCAGGCCTGCGCCGACTTCCCGCCACCGTGGGCGCCGACGAAGGAATGGGACCGCGAGTGGTCGAACGATCGCCGCTGGAGCTGATGGAAAGGGGAGTCAGATGCTGAAGGAAAAGTTTGACCTGACGGGCAAGATCGCCCTTGTGACCGGTTCCTCGCGCGGTATCGGCAAGGCCATCGGCGACGCGTTCGAGGAGTACGGCGCGAAGGTGATCCGCCATAACACGAAGGTGTGCGACCTCGCGGACCCCGGCGCGATCGACGCCTGGTTCGACAACCTCGAGAGGGAGGGGACGCTCCCCGACATCCTCGTGGCGAACGCATCCATCCAGGCGAAGATCCCCTGGAGCGAGTTCCCGCTGGACGAGGCGCAGAAGGAGATGCAGGTGAACTTCTTCGCCACGCTGCGCATGTTCCAGAGGTGCTACCCGAAGATGAAGGCGCAGAAGTGGGGGCGGCTCATCGTCGTCGGCTCCGTGAACGAGCTGCGTCCTCACCCCGAAATGTGCGTGTATGCCGCCTCGAAGTCCGCGCAGGAGAACCTCGTGCGCGGAATCGGCCGGCAGATCGCGGCGGAGGGAATCACGGTCAACAACATCAGCCCAGGCGTGTTCTACACCGACCGTAACAAGGAATGCCTGGCCGACCCGGTGTACGGTCCGAAGGTGACCGCGGCGATCCCCATGCACGATTACGCGATGCCCGAGGACGCTGCCGGTGCCGCGCTGCTGCTCGCATCCGATGCTGGGCGCTACATCACCGGCGCGACGATCAGAGTTGACGGCGCACTCTGTATCCCCGGCTGATCCTCCCGCGCCCCGAACCCCGAACCACGAACCACGAACCAAGAGAAACACCATGCCATCTCTAGCAAACATGCGTACCAAGGCCAAGGAAGCCGGCCTGATGAAACTCGACAGACTGATCGCGAAGCGTCAGCACATCCCCACGAACGAGTTCCCTGTTCCGCTGAAGGAGCTGTGCGAACGCTACGAGAAGCTCTACACCGGATGCGTCAACGACGTGATGCGGGAACTGACGCTTCTCGACCAGAACCTTCCGCACGACATCATGCCGCTTCGCGACGAGATGACCGTCTGCGGCGAGGCGTTCACCGTGAAGAGCGCCCCGAATGTGATGATAGAGGGCGAGATGACGTTCCGCGCGCAGATGCTGGACGACTTCAAGTCGGACGGCGTGGTTGTGTGGGACACCTCCGAGGACGTGGAGGCCAGCCTCTGGGGCGGCGTGATGACCGCCACCGCCATCACGAAGGGCATCCGCGGCGCGGTGATCGCCGGCGGCATCCGCGACACGAAGCAGATCCTGGAGCAGAACTTCCCCGTGTTCTACAAGTACCGCGTGTCCAACGGCTCACTCGGACGCTGCATGATCACGCACTACCAGGTGCCCGTAAGGATCGGTAAGGTGACGGTTCGCCCCGGCGACATCATCTTCGGCGACATCGACGGCGTCCTGTGCATCCCGCGCGAAATCGCCTACGACGTGCTGCTGCGCGCCGAGGGGATCGAACGCAACGAGGTGGACATCTTCTCGTGGGTGCACCAGGGCGACACGATCAGCGAGATCATCGACAAGGGCGGATATTTCTAACCGACCCCTTGCGGGCAAGTTGAGAGTGCCGCTTCTCAAGGTGCCGGCGGCGCTTAAGGCGACGGCCGATGGCGCGATTGACCGCGCATCGATTCCGTGTGGATGGTATCTGACGGTGAGGGAAAATGGCGGCGATGCATATTACGATCTGATCAGAACCGAGTTCACCGTCATAATCCGATAGTCTTGCGCAGCGGGCCACCCATTGACATGTGTGACACGATAGTGTAGAATTATCTCACAAGTCCACAAGTCAACCAAAGAGAGGATCAGTCCATGGCTACGGGAAAAGCATTCTCAAGTGTGAAGCGTCTGGCGTTCTCGGTTCTCGCCGTATGCATCGCATCGTGCGGTTTTGCCGACAAGCCGTTTTTCTTTCGCCACATCGGTTACGGCAAAAGAGGCGCATTGGCTGACAACAACTTCGTCAACGTAAATCTCTACCAATACCGCGGAGGCAGGGAGGTGGGCGACGACCTCACGCACTACATCGGCACGGGCAAGTATCTCGTGGGGCGCGGACAAAACCGCATCGACACCTGGTTATACGTGCCGCCGGCCGATACCGGCACATGGAACATCCAGCAGGGCTACGACGACTACATGGCACTCTCCATCGACGGCGCGTGGGTGCTCATCAACAACACGTTCACGCGTTCTGCGGAAGCTACGATCGAGATGACGGAAGGCTGGCACGCCTGCCAGATTGTCTATGGCGACACCTACGGCGGGTACGGCCCGAACAACTTCTCGCCATGGTCCAACGAATACCCCATCGGCATCTCGATCAACGGCGGCGCGCTCCGCCGCTTCCATCAGAGCGAGTTTCAGTTCGGCGATCCCACGGCAGTCGGCACGGGCGACTTCAATCCCGTGCTTCCTGCGGGAACCTACTGTTTCTCCACCATGGCGCCAGTGATTGGACGGCGCGTAGTGATAAATCCCGAGACGACAACCTACTGGCTCTTCGAGGCGCCCGACCTCACGAAGGGCGGCACCTTTGCGCTCGCGCCGGCGTTGTCCGGCCGCACCTCCGGACGCTTCCGCCTCATCGAATGGGAGACGGGCTCTCCAATCCTCCCCGCCGACCTCAACGCTCTCTTCGACGCATCAAGCGCGCAGGGTGCAAACGTGAAGGTGACTGTGGAGGGCCTTGGCACCACGGGCGGCGAGCTTTGGGTAGACCTCGACTGGAAAACGCCTTCCATTGCCTTTCGCCATCTAAAGTTTCCTGCCACCGTCTCTGCGCTCACGCTTGACGGCGGTTTCCAGAACATGTCGCCAGAAGCGTACGTAACGGCTACATACGGCTACCACGATGTGACGTGCCTGCACAATTCATACGTCAACGCGGACGTCCTCTGGGCCGAATCCCTGCTCTACCATTCGCAGAACCGCATGGACGGCTGGTTCTACGTGCCGGCCGACCGCGCCGGCACATGGGAGTTCATCCAGGGCTTCGACGACTTCATGGCCATTGCCGTGGACAACGAGTGGATCATAGTGAACGAAACGTACCAGCATGGTCTCAATGCCAGCATCGATCTCACGCCTGGCTGGCATCCCTACACGATCGTCTTCGGCGACACGGTCGGCGACTTCGGTCCTGCCGGCACCTCGCCGTGGGCCTACGAATACCCGATCGGCGTGCGCATCAATGGTGGCGAGATGGTGAAGTTCCTCGCCGCGAACGTGACGTTTGGCAGCCCCCTCGACGGCCTCGTGGGCGATTGCGTGTTTGACATGCCGGGCACGCTCCAGTTCTACGCGCTTGACGTGCCGTCGACGGGCCGTCTCGTGTTCGATCCGGCGGTCTCTGAACTGCACTCCGTCTCGGCTCCGAACTTTGCTCCAGGCGCGAAGTTCGCATTTCCGTCCTCATACGCCGGTCTCTCGCGCGGACGCTTCCTGCTGGCAAGCTGGGACCAGGGCACGCCGACCGTCTCCATCGACAACTTCGATGCGTCGTGCGTCAACGCGCCGAACGCAGTGCTGACAGTGGAGAACATCGCCGACGGCGGCCGTCTCTGGATCAATCTCGATCCGTCGAGCTCTGTGGTGACGGCGCGCTGGACGGGCGCCAAGGACGACAACTGCGACGACCCGGCGAACTGGCTCTGCATGAACGCCGAGGGCGACGTGATCGCGGGCGTGGTGCCCGACGCCGGCACAACGGTATATGTCTCTGGTCCGGTGGCGCTTCAGATTCCCGTTGGCGCCGCCTTCACGTGCGCCGAGTTCGTGGTGGAGGGCGCTCTCGCGCTCTCGGCTGACTGCGACTGGCGAGGGCTCGACCCCGCGAAGATCAGCGCCATCTCTTTCTCCGACGGCGTCTACCGCGAAATCGCCTCGCTCACCGTGCCCAAGGGCGTCTACTTCGGCACGGGCATCATGCCAAATCAGGATACGCACGTGGTGATGGATCTCTATGTCGTGGGAAATCCCGACTACTGGTTCGGTGCGTGGAACGTGGCCTACAACAACGGCGCGTACTGCGTGTGCAACGACGGCGCGGGCGGCATCTACTCGGGCTACGGCAACCAGGGCGGCACGCAGGGCGCGCCTGTTGGCGAGGGCCGCCACACGATCGAGCTCGATCGTAATCTCGTCAAGGTGGACGGCGAGGTGCATCGCACGTTTGACCCTGTCAATTTCCAGGTGAACTACATATTGACTCTTTTCGCGCAGAACCGTGTGGGCAGCGCATACGCAAGCTCCACTGCCGCGCCCACGCTCTACAGTTGCCAGATATACGACAACGACGTGCTCGTGCGCGACTTGCGTCCTGCCTGCCGCCTCACCGACGGCTCGCTGGGCCTCATCGACCGTGTCACGATGAAGTTCTACGTGCCGTTCGGCGGTTCGCCCACGACGGTTGACGGAATCTCGCTGGCGCGCACGGTAGATCTTCAGGGCCACAAGCTCGTTCTCGCGGGCGCCGATGTGGCTGAGTCGATCAACCTCACAGTGACAGGCAGCGCCACGGATAGCGGTTCCGGCGGCGAGCTGCACTTCGACGTGCCGGCAGGCAAGCTCACGCGCAACACGCGCATCTTCATCGCGGGCGACGTCGAGCTTGTGAAGGAGGGCGCTGGCGCGTTCATGCCGCTCGTGCGCAACGCCACCTATGCAGGCGGTACGCTTGTGGCGGCGGGCACCATTCAGATGGCGGCTGGCACTACCGACACCGACAACAGCTACAGCCCCTACAACTTCAAGGACACCTTCGGCGCGCGCGACACAACGATCACCGTGATGCCCGGCGCGGTCTTCGACGTGCAGGGCAACTACGACCTCAATCTCTACAAGTTGATTCTCGAGGGCGGCACGCTCGCAAGCTGGGGCGGAAGAAAGATGACGCAGACGACCTGGGGCGGCTTCGGCAGCATCACTCTCTCTGACGATGCAGTGCTTGACGCCGCCGGCGATACGCTGCACACCGCTGGCACGCTTGACCTGGGCGGCAAGACGCTCGACTACCGCGCTGGCGATGGCCTCTACCTTAAGTTCCGCGACTGCTCAATCGCGAACGGCACCGTTCGCTTTGCGCCAGGGGGCTCCACGGCCATGTTCCAGACGGCGGGCGCGGTCGACGCCTCCACGGCATCGCTCGACTTCAACTGCCGCATGGAGATCAAGAACGACATGACAGTGAAGGACGTCGTCTTCCGCCATGAGGGCAACTGGGGCTGGAGTTCGGCGGACGTGAAAATGAAGGTGCTTGGCCGATTCAATCCGTGCGGCGGATATTTCCCCGGCATCGAGCTGCAGAACGGCGCCACGCTCGACCTCTCGGAGCAGGAGCTTGGGTGGTCGATCAAGAGCCGCGACGAACAGCGCAGCGACGGAGCGGCGGTTGAGTATTGGGTGACGTTTGCGTCCGGCGCGAAGATCGGCGTGGACCTTGGCTCGCGTTCTCTCAGGAATGGAGACTGCGTCGTCGCGTGGGATGCGGAGCACGCACCGCCTGCCGGCGTGCGCTTCCGCTCGGCGTCTGGCAGCAGGGCAATGTTCGTCGTGCAGCCCAATGGACTGTACTACTACACGGGTTTCGCCATCTACTTGCGGTAGCGCGGATGTGATTCTTGATTTGATGACTGAACGCAGTCTGCACGCCCAATGAGGAGAAGTTTTCATAGAATGCGAAAGACGCTTTATCTTGTTGCCCTTTTGATGGTCGTCGCGATGCCTGCATCGTGTCTTGCCGGACGCAAGGTTTTCAGAAGGGCGCTGCCGATGGTCGCCAGCATGGATCCGATCAAGGCGGGCGACACCGCGGCCTCGCAGGTGATCTCGCAGGAGTACGAGCCGATACTTGACATCGACTACTACGCGCGGCCGTACAAGCTCAAGCCGTGCGTATGCGACTTCCCGCAGGTGAGCGCGGACGGCCTTGTGTACACATTCCGCGTGATCGACGGCGTGAAGTTCCGCAACGGCTCACAGGTGAAGGCGAGCGACATCAAGCGCTGCCTCGACAGGCTCGCCGACAAGCGCAACGCGAGCTCCGGCATGTGGCTCATGCACAACGTGAAGAGCGTTGACGTGACGGGTCCGCTCACGTTCACCGTCACCCTCAAGCAGCCGCAGCACGTGTTCAAGTGGCTCATGGCAATGCCATACACCGGCGTCGTAGCCGAGGATGGCACCGGCACGGGCGCATACTACCTCAAGGAATGGCGCAAGAGCCACGAGATGGTGTTCGAGCGCAATCCGATCTACCGCGACAAGGTGGACATCGACGAAGTGAGGTACATGGTGGTGGACGATCTCTCCACGCAGTGGCTCATGTTCCTTTCGTGCGAGATCGACTTCCTCAGCAGCATCTCGCGCGACAACTGGGATGCGGTGATCGCGCCGGACGGAACGCTCGTTCCGGAACTCGCCGCGAGGGGCATGACGCTCAAGGCGTCGCCGTCGCTCTCGATATACTTCATCGGCTTCAACATGAAGGATCCGGTGGTGGGTCCGAACCGCAAGCTGCGCCAGGCGCTCAACTGCGCGTTCAACTTCCCCGCGTGGAAGAAGTTCATGAACAACCGCGTGCTGCCCTGCGACGGTCCGCTGCCTATTGGTATGGGCGGTAGGCTCGAGACGCCGTTTGCATATGCGTACGACGAGGAGAAGGCAAAAAGGCTTCTTGCTGAGGCTGGCTATCCCGGCGGAATCGACCCGAAGACGGGCAGGCGCCTCAGTCTCGAGCTCGCGATAGGCAGGGCCACGCAGGATATGCGCGAGATGGCCGAGCTCCTCGCGGCGTTCTATGACCGCGTGGGCGTGGAGCTCACGGCGAAGTACATGACGTGGGAGGCGTTCCTCTCGGCGATGAACGAGGGGCGAGTGCAGCTCTTCAACACGGGATGGGTGGGCGACTATCCCGACCCCGAGAACTTCCTGATGCTCCTCCACACGAAGAACGCGGCGCCGGGCGTGAACCATGGATGCTATTCCAACCCAGAGTTCGACCGCGCGTTCGAGGCGCTGGACTGGAATAAGGCGCAGGAGATAGTGCGCGAGGACTGTCCGTGGATATTCCTCTACACCCCTCGCATCTATTCGCTTCATTGGAACAAGCTGGAGAACTACGTCTCCACCGACTTCAACCACGGAACGGTGAAGTATTTCAGACTAAAGGAGAAAGAGAAATGAGAATGATCCTTGCATGCGTCGCGGCGGCGGTGCAGCTTGCGGCGATGGCGGCGGAAACGACTCTGTGGAAGTCGGGCGAAGGCAGAATTGCGGTTTACCGCATACCCGCCCTGTGCACCGCGCCGAACGGAGACCTGGTGGCGGTGTGCGACGCGCGCCGGGACAACATTGGCGACCTCAACGCGTTCCAGCCGATCAACATCGTATGCCGCAGGTCGTCCGACGGCGGCAAGACGTGGACGCAGAGCGAACCGACGTGGACCTGGCCGTGGACGAACGCCGACAAGTGGAGCGGCAGCGATCCCTCGTTCATCGTCGATGCCGAGGCGAAGAAGATATTCCTCTTCTACAACGTCTGGCACTGGAAGAACCCCGACGGCTCCGACCGTTGGGGAAACGTCTACCGCTTCCACGTTCAGGAGTCGTCCGACAACGGCAAGACATGGTCTAAGCCGCGCGACATCACGAAAGACATCTCCTTCCCCGAGTGGCCGTTTGGCAAGGGGCACAACGCCGGCGGGTTCATTTTCATCACCTCTGGCTCTGGCATCCAGACTAAGGACGGCACGCTTCTCCACACGCTCGTGCGCGTGGGCCACGGGAACGCGCTCTTCGGCTCCACCGACCATGGCAAGACGTGGCGCGCAATCGGCAAGCCCGTGAAGAACGGCGACGAGTGCAAGGTGGTGGAGCTTACGGACGGCGCGTGGATGATCAACTCGCGCTGGCGCGGCGGCGGACGGCAGATACACGTCTCGCGCGACCGCGGCGCCACGTGGCAGTCGTGGTACGACCGCAATCTCGCCGACCCTCAATGCAATGCGCAGATCATGCGCCTCGGCAAGTCGCTCCTCTTCACAAACTGCAACAGCCCCAAGCGCCGCGCGCGCCTCTTCCTCAGGGAGTCGTTCGACGACGGCCGCACGTGGAACGAGGGAATATGCGTGCAGCCGGAAGGCGCGGCGTACTCCGACATGACGCTGCTTCCGAACGGCGACATAGGTATAATCTACGAAGGGGCGGGATACAAGACGATAGATTTCGTCGTGGTGCCGCGTTCGGACCTTGCAAGTTCGCAACGCTGAGAGGATGCAGTCCATGCGGCGAATTTTCACGCTCCGCTTCTTCGCGCACGCCGTGCCGTGCGTCCTCAGCGCATTGCTGTTGTGGGCGGCCTTCCCGCCGGTGGGCGAAATGTGCGCAGTGGTGTTCGCGGTTGCGCCGATGCTGGCGCTCTCGCGGCTGTGCTCGCCGAAGCGAAGCGCGTGGATGTGGTTCGCGTGCGGAATGCTGTTCTGGACGGCGACGCTCTCGTGGATGCCGGCGATTGTGAAGAACAACGGTCCGCTGCCGCTTGTGCTCCTTGGATGGTTCGGCCTTGCGGCGCTCTGCGCGGGCTACTTCGCGCTCTTCGGGTGGCTGCACGCGAGGACGTGGCGGAAGGTGCGTGCGACGGGAAGCGGCTGGTGGGCTGTCGCCGCGATCGCGGTGGCGGAACCTGTGCTGTGGGCGGGAACGGAATGGCTGCGGGGATGGCTCTTCACGGGATTTGCGTGGAACTTCCTTGGCACCGCAGTTGGTGCGGTGCCGCGCCTTGCGGCGCCGGCGAGAATCGGAGGAGTGTATCTCGTGAGCGCGCTTGTGGTTCTTGTGAACGGAGTGTTCGCAACGCTCATCTGCCGACTGGTGGCGCAGATGCGCGCGAGGGAGGAAGGAGCGTGGAGTGCATGGGGAACGCCGGATGGAAAAACGGGACGGCTGATGCGTCCGCTTCAGACGGCTCTGCCGCTCGCCGTGGCGCTCGCGTTCCACTTCGCGGCTGCGTCTTCATCGTCGGACGGAATCGAGGCGGCGCAGATGCGCGTGATGCTGGTGCAGCGCAACGCGCCGTGCATATTCAGCCGCCGCGACAAGGTGGAGAATCCGTACGAGGCGTTCGGTCGCCTGATGGCGTCGGCCAAGGTGGCGCGTCCGGACCTTGTTGTGTGGGCAGAAAGCGCGATGACGGAGTTCGGGACAAGATTGAACGACGAATCCGCGAAGAGTGTTGCGAGCTACTTCGCGGAGTTCACCGGCGGCGCGGCGCTCATGAGCGGCGGCGACTGGTGGCATTTTGCAGAATCCGAGAAGGGGCCTGTGCGCAAGGTGCAGAACGCGGCCGCTCTGTTCTCCTGCACGGCGACGAACATTTCTGTGCAGGCCTACGGCAAGCAGCATCTCGTTCCGTTCGGCGAGTACATTCCCTTCGACAAGTGGATCACGCCGCTTCAGCGCCTCTCGCCAATCGGCGTTTCGCTGTGGCCAGGCGAAGCGCGCGTGCTGCGGCTCGAGCGCGACGACGGGCGCGTGTTCATGCTTGCGCCGATCATATGCTATGAGGATACCGACCCCGTGCTCTCGCGCCGCGCCGCACGACTTGGCGCGCAGGCCATCGTGCTCATGACGAACGACAGCTGGTTCTCGTATTCGATGGAGCCTCTGCAGCATGCGATGCAGGCTGTGCTGAGGGCGATTGAGACGGGGCTGCCCGTGATACGCGTGGGCAACTCAGGCGTGACGGGAGTGGTCTCGCCGTCGGGGCGCGCGCGGTGGCTTGAGGACGGCGAAGGGCGCGCGATAGTCGACGCTCCGGGCGTGATGTGCGAGGCGGTTCCCGTGCCCGCGCGCCCGCGCGCGACGCCATACGTCCGTTTCGGCGACTGGCCGCTCGGCGTTCTCTTTGCGCTTTGCCTTGTTTTTTCGCTGCTTTCTGGTCGCGCCGCAATTTTTTTCAAAAGTCCCATTGCACATCACCCGAAAATTTGATATAGTAGTTGCCAAGGAAAACCAGAATCTTTTTTTTAAAAGAGAGGAAAACGAAGATGCTCATGACAAGAAAGGAACTCGCAGCCGCATGCAGCCTGCTGGTAGCTGGTGCTGTCTTCGGCGCGTCTGAGGTAGTCAAGGAGTCGTTCGAGGCTAAGGATGCCGGCGCAGCCGTCACCGAGCTTGGTCAGACGTGGACAGGTTCCGCGTCGGTGGCCGCAGGAGAGTACGCCGCCACGGCGGGCGGACTTGTTCTTCCTGATGCGGCGCACACGAAGATACTTTCGATTGACGATGCGGTGAAGTACACGCCCGCCAACGCCACTGAGAGCGGCAAGCCCGTGCTTGTGGACATGATGGTGCAGGCGATGGTTCCGGAAGAGGCGCTCGCCGCTCCTGAGGAAGATGCCGAGAATCCCGTGCAGATCGCAGTGGGCGTTGACAAGTCCTCCGAGGGCAAGGGAATGCTGAAGGTCTTCTGCATGCCGAAGGGCGCTTCCGCCGCCGCGTGGTGCGCGCTCAAGGAAGTGGAAGCCTCCTCATGGCACCGTGTCACCTTCGTGTTCGATTACGCCGCCGGATTTGCCCAGGTGCGCATCGACGGCGAGCCCGTGATGACCGCCAGCGGCTACCTCACCGCCGACGCTTCACAGGAGAAGACGGGCGCGTGGTACAAGCTTGCCGTGACGAAGAACCAGCTCGCCTCTGTCGAGGTGGTTGGCACGACGGGTCTTGACGACCTCCTCATCACCGCTGGCGACAACGCCCAGGCGGATGCGAACGTGGAGGGCTCTACGATGATCGACGGCGTGGCGATTCCCAATGCGTGGTTCGACATGAACGGTCTCGCGTGGGTTGCGGGAGCGTATGACGATTCCGGGCTCACGATTGCGCAGAAGTACGAGTCGGGTCTCTCTCCCTTCGACGGCGCCAAGTTCGTGATCACCGACATGACGATGTCCGGCGAGAATGCCGAGCTCACAATCCCCGTTGTCAATCCGCCCACCGGCTACACGGTGATTCTCGAGTGCAGCTCGGATCCTGAGTTCAAGACCGAGGTCACGTCTGTGCCTGTCACTGTGGACGCCAATGGAAAGGTGACAGTTCCTGTCCCGGCCGACAAGGACGTGGTCTACTACCGCCTCACTTCCAAGAAGAGCTTGGACTGATTTAAAGCCACTGCAGTTTTACTAAGGAGATAAAAGAAATGAAGAAAGTGTTTCTGATGGTTGCCGCGATGGGACTTGCTGCTGCGAGCTTCGCGGATATGAACGACGCGCTGCTCTCGTTCGCGACGCAGGGCCCCGACAAGTATGCCGACGGCACTACCGTGATCGACGGCGAGTGCTATGCGCTCGTGTGGACAGCGGCGGGAGCCGAGTTCGGCGGCTTCAAGGCCGATGGCACGCTCGCCTCCGCCACTGACCGTCTCGTTCTGGCCGCTCCGCTCGCGAAGGGCGGCAAGTGCCCGCAGACGCTCTTCCAGATCAACGCCGCCGTTGCCGACGAGCTCAAGGACGGCACCTACGCCGTCTATCTGCTCGACACGCGCGTGAAGGCCGAAGATGGCACCACCCAGCTCGCCGGCTTCAAGGACGGCAAGGCCAAGGTGGTCAACGCTCAGGCCGCGGTCGGCGATTCCACCGCCGCAGCCGCCACGACGCAGACCAAGGTCGCACTTGCGGCCACTGCGGTCGGCGGAGCCGCGATCACTGCCGAGACGATCATCGACGCCCCGCAGATCACGGGCATCAAGGTTGAAGGCGCCACCGTGAAGGTGACCGTTGCGGGCATGTCGCCTGCAGCCACCTACAAGGTTGTGACCTGCACCAAGCCTGGCGATGTCGGCAAGACCCTCGACGCCAAGGCGAAGGGCGACACGTTTGAGTTCTCAAAGCCCGCCGGTTCCTTCTTCAAGGTGATCGGCACCCGTAACTTCAAGTAATTCCGCAAGGAAAGGAACTGTAAAGATGAAAGTCAGAAGTGTTCTCTGTGCGCTTGCCGCAGCGGCTGCAGCGACGGTCTTTGCGGATGTGACGAGCAACGTTTGCGGTCTGCTCAAGATTACGAGCGACCTCAAAAACACCATCATCGGCGTGCCGTGGGTGGAAGTTGGAACGACACCTGATGCGGACATCAAGGTGGCAAAGCTCGTCAAGACGGACAACCTCACGGCAGGAGACATGCTCTACTACTACAACGCCGGAACATGGAATGCCTGGACTCTTGGCGCTGATGGGTGGGAGCCCAACACCACTGTGACGGTTGACGGCAAGACCGTTGCGGCGCCTCAGGGTGCCCAGGGCATTGCCCGCGGTCAGGCTCTTATCCTTGAGCGTAAGGACGTGACGAAGCCGTTCTATCTCTACGGCCAGTTCACGACAGCTGCGGCTGCGGCCCAGTCGATCATTGCTGGTTCCGCCACAGCTCCTGGATATACGCTTCTTGCCAGCCCCAAGGTTGAGGCATTTGACTTCAACGCCTCCGGCAAAATCTCCAATCCCGGTGCGGATGACGAGATCGTCATCCCGAAGAACGGCGGTGAGAGCACCATTCTCACTCTTCAGGATGGCAAGTGGGGAACTAGGGTGAAGAAGACTACCACCCGGTTTGGCAAGACTGTTACGACCTACACCTGGACGGAGGCAACTCCCCTTGCGGCAGGTACTGGTTTCTGGTATGTCTCCAAGGGCGGTTCGCCCACCATCAACTGGTAACAACTACTTCAAAAAAGGAAAATGAAAATGAAGAAGATTGTTTTTACTGGAATGATTGTGCTGGCTGCGGCATTCGCCCGCGCTGACTTCCTCTATTGGCAGATTGCCGATCAGGGTGAGTTCACGCTTGCAAGCCTCTGGGTCAAGAACTCTCAGTCAAGTACTGGCATAGAAACTCTTGATACTATCGCTGCCGAGGGTGTGGACCTTGAAAACGGAACAGTTCTCACTGGAACGACTACAGGTCTTGTGCAGACCGACATCACGAGCTACGCGAGCGACGAGTATTCGTTCTTCGTTGAACTGGCCACATACTCCAGCCTTGATGACACAGAACCCAGCAGCCAGAAGTGGCTTAATTCCTACAGCTACCAGCAGCTGGTCTCTGGTGGTTACATCTCGTCTGGCAATGTTGGAACGCCTACTCCTGCCACGTTCGGCGGCGCTCCCATGAGCGGCGGCGGCAATGTGATTCCTGAGCCGACGAGCGGCATGCTTATGCTTCTCGGCGGTGCGCTGATGGCGCTTCGTCGTCGTCGCAGGGCTTAATACCATACGAATCGTGTGAAACAGCGGGGCGGACCGGCAATGGTCTGCCTCGCTTGCTTAAAGGAAGCGGACATGCAGGAAGATGTTCAGGAGAACGAGTCTGAGTCGACTCTTGTATCGCATCAGATTCCCAGCCTGGGGCTTTTCGACTGGATACTCGCGGCAGTAGCTGCTGCGCTGGTTTTCATTGGGCTGTCATTCTTTTCTTTCCCTGGGTTGCATCCTGATGCTTGGAAGGATGCTGCCGTGGCGGCGGGGCTGCGTCCACCCTCTGAGCTTTTCCCGGGCCTCTGGCGCGTTATTGTGGCGGCTCTCTATTCCGGCGGAGCAAAGACGGGTACTGGCCTTGTGGTCTTTGCAGGTCGGTTTTGCGCAGGTGTCACTGCAGGTTTTGTGTATCTTCTCTTCCGCGTGCTTGTTGCGGAGATTGCGCGTTTCCGCTTGAGATATGCGGAGAGCCGTCATGCAGTCCAGAGAATCTCCGCTTTCTGCGGTGCGATCTTCTTTGCATGTTCGGATCCGATGTGGCGTGCGGGACAGGCATTTACGCCTGCCGGGCTGCTCACGTTGCTGACCATTCTCGCCGTGTTCATGTTTGTGCAGTTTCTGCTGAACGGACATTTTCTGTTGGCCCTTGGCGGCGTCTTCCTTACGGGCCTTCTTGCTGCCGAGACGCCATTTGGCTTCATCCTTCTCGCCATTTGCTGGCGCGGCTACATGATTGCGTACAGGCGCGGAGCGTGCAACGACAACAATCCGCTTCTAGACCGGGGCGCGGGACAGTCAGCCCGTTGGCTGCTGTCGTTCGTCTGGATTGTTGGCCTCGTTGGCGGCATAGCGCTAAACTGCATCTCTTTCATCAAGATGGGATCTCTTCCTGTCCTCGAGAAGACGGCTGGCGACATTCCGCTCATGTATGCCGTCGCATGGTGGCATACGCTGATTGGAGCCGCAAACCATCTCGGCTGGCTGATTTCGTTGATTGTCTGCGTTCTTCCGGCTGGACTCGCTCTCTTCATGCTGCCGCGTGCGGTGGATGAAGAGCGCCTTCTTCCCTACCACACGGGCACTGTGGCGTTCTTCTCTGGTGGCGTGGCGTTCTGCCAGCTTGCGATGCTGAGTCCGCTTTGGTTCTGGAATTGGACATCGTCCATCCGCGTGAATTCTCCTTTCTTCCTGCAGCTTCTTGTGCTGTGCGCATCGTGCACTGTTGTATGCTCTCTTGTGGTGTTCGGCGTGGAGGCCTGCTGTCGTGATCATTCACGCCTTCAGAAGCGCGAGTTTGCGCGCCTTAGCCCTACGGGACGTTTTGTTCTATTTGTCGTTAGCGCGCTTATTCTTATTGCTGCAGTACTGCCCGGGCGCACGCTTCGCCGCACGCGCCAGATGCTTGCGGTGATCAACGACTACGCGAACGAGGTGGTGGACGAGTGTGGACCTGCAAGCAGGATTTTCACAAACGGATCCTTCGATTCATTCTATGAGCTTATTGCAGCGGCAAGAAACAGAAAACTCTATGCGCTTTCCATAATGGCCGGCAGCACGGCATACGAGAGGAACCTGCGCATGCGCGGCGTTCTGGATGCTGAGGACCAATCCGCTCTGACCGCCAGCGCTGGCGCGGCGTTGAGGGTGTGGATGCGCGAGAAGCCTGAGCGGTTGAAGGAATGCGCGATCCAGCTAGGCTTCGAGCTGTGGAAGCATGAAGGGCGCGAACTCCCCGTGTGTTCTGGCGTGCTGGCGCGTCCCTCCGGCATGGACGCCGCGGAATGTGCGAAGGGCGTGGCCAATGCCCGCGCTCTCGCCAAGAGAATTCTCGACATCTATTCCTACGGCACCCTCGACAAGGCTGCGGGTAAGTCCGTTACGGAGCTTTTCCGCCACGTGCAGTGGCGAATCGCCCGCATCGCGCGCATGAGAGCAGAGCGTGCGGACCGTGCGGGAGACGCGGCAACGGCAGAGGCGGACATGAAGCTTTCGCAGGATCTTGACGACTGCAATGGTTCTTTGCAGAAGATTCTTGCCGACATGGAGCGCGCCCGTGCAACTTCGCTTCATCAGGTGACGCCACGCGAGGGACTGCAGCTCGCTCTCGCCAGAGGCAACTTCTTCCTTGCGGAGGGATATGCCCGCACGATATTGAAGGCGATGAAGGACGACCCTGACGCGCATTTTGCAATGGGCATGTACTATGTCAAGCAGTCCCAGTGGGCTCGTGCCGAGGAGCATCTCAAGGCGTATGCGGCAAAGCGGCCCAAGCAGCCGGTGGTGTGGAACAACCTCGCCATGGTGTGTTTGAAGATGAACAGGTTTAACGAAGCCGAACAACATGCCAAGAAGGCTCTAGAGTTGATTCCCGAATCGGCAGAAGTGAAGGACACAATCAAGCAGATCGAAGAGGCGAAGAAGGCTGCTGCCGCGCCCAAGGCGTCTGCAAAGGAAGGCAAATGACATTGACTAAGACGGCATTGATTCTTGCGGCGCTGGCCGTGCTCTCATCTGTTGCGGCGGAGTCTGCGCCTGAGTTCGAGAAGGTGCCCGCGCAGGCGATGAAGGAGCTCAAGGGCGCAGTTGGCAAGCCGCTCGACAGCGGCATCGTTTTTGTGAACGGTCGCTACATTCGTCCGCCCTACCGCGTGGCGCGCATGGGAACTGCGATCTTCATCAACGATGTGCAGGTGACTGGTCAGATCAACTCCTGGCGCAAGTTCCTTGCCACACAGCCAGGCTTCACTGGGCAGATTCCCGCCAAGCAGCAGACTCCAGCAGTCGTGAAGGCGAAGGATCTCGACGACCTCTTCGCGGATGACGATCCGCCTGCGCAAGACGCCAAGCCCGAGGCCCCCGCTTCTGCTTCCGAGCCTGAGGTCAATTTCTCGGCAAATGCGCGCAGCGCTGAGCTCCTTCGAGAGATCGATACGTTCCGCGCCGGCGTGCAGCGCAGACTGCGCGAGGGGCACGCCTGTTTCTTCGGCTCGCGCTACGCACGCGTTGAGGTGCCGCCGGGCCTTGTAAAGAAGCTGCTCGAGGTTCTGCCCGACGCCATGCGCGAGGCGGATGACGGTGTGGACCTTGAATCGCGCATCCGCGCGAGGGGAATCGTGTTCCTAAACCGTACAATCTGCAATGAGCTGATCGAGCATCGTCCAGACTACCTGAAGCTGATCGAGAGAAAGAAGGCTCTCCTTGAGCAGGAGCGCATGGAGGCGATGTCGCGCCGCAATATGCAGGAGCGCGGCAGGTAGTTTGTCCCTTCCGAGACGAGGAAAGGCGCATGGAGCTCACGTCGCCCGCAAATCCAAGAATCAAATACGTTGTGCGGCTTCGCAGCTGCTCGGCCCGCGAGGAGTCGGGCGAGATGATCGTTGAGGGATTCCGCGAATGCAGGCGCGCGCTTGACAACGGGTATCGTCCGCACATGATCTTCCATTGTCCCGACCTGTATCTCAAAAACGAGAACGAGGCGGGAATCGTCTCCGACAGCGTGGCGCGCGGCGCTGAGGAATACGAGTGCTCGAAGGCCGCGTTCCTCAAGATGGCGTACAGAGACCGTCCGGACGGACTTCTGATGGTTGGTCCGCACGTGGCGAAGCGCCTTCAGGACCTGTCGTTGCCGCCCAACGCTCTTGTGATCGTAACCGAGGCGATCGAAAAGCCGGGCAATCTTGGCACGATACTGCGCAGCGCCGACGCGGCGAACGTGAGCGCGGTGATAGTTTGCGACCGTGCGACCGACATCCACAACCCCAACGTGGTGCGCGCTTCTACTGGAACGATGTTCTCCGTGCCGATCGTCGAGGCTTCGTCGGAGGAGGCGCTCGCCTGGCTCAAGGAGCGTGGCTTCAGGATTCTCGCCGCCACGCCCCATGCGGAGAAGCTGCATTTCGAGGTGGATCTCACCGGCAACATGGCGATTGCCGTGGGCGCAGAGCAGTACGGGCTCACTGCGAAGTGGATGGACGGCGCCGACCTTCGCGTGCGCATACCGATGCTCGGCCTTGCCGACTCTCTCAACGTAAGCGCCGCAACGACGATCCTCGTCTACGAGGCCGTTCGCCAGCGCATAGCGGCCGGCGTGGACAAGGTGCCGGACTTCGTTCCGTGGCACGGCGAAGGCGCGCATGACCACTAGCCAAAACACTCGCCACCATTCACCAAAAATGCTATAATGTCGCCATGAACGTGAAGCCATCATTGAAGTTCCTCAAGATTCTCGGCACCTGGCGCGACGTCGCCGATGCCGCACGCACGACGATCCGCATGCCCGAGGGAAGCAAGGAGCCGTCGCACAAGTGGAAGAAGCGCATACTCCTCGCGGAGCATTCGCCAATCCGCAAGCTCATCTTCGGATGGAAGTGGATCGACCTGCCGTACTGGGTGAGCGTGCATTTCGTGCGCCACAAGTACGGCATAGAGCATTTCGTATCCACCCAGCGCACCGACCGCACCGGCGAGGACCGCACCGCCAAGCCGCAGGACGCAGCGGTGGAGCACGAGTGCTTTGCGAACGCCGCAGAGATCATGTTCATCAGCCGCCGCCGCCTCTGCTCGCAGGCGAGTCCAGAGACGCGCAGCGCATGGAAGCTTGTGGTGGACGCAATCGCCGAGAAGGAGCCAGAGCTCGCGGAGTGCTGCGTGCCCGACTGCGTGTATCGCGGTTTCTGCCCGGAATTCAAGAGCTGCGGCTTTGTGGACACTCCTGCCTACGCAGAGGCGGTGAAGCGCTACCGCAGCGTGGAAGGGTAGCAACTCAAAGTGGACGATTGGCGTGAATCGTGATATAATAGACGGAAACCATACGGGGAAGGCAAGTCCTTATGAACGACAAAAACACGGAACAGCTGATAGCAACTCCGGCGGTGTTCGGGCACTTCGAGCTTGAGAAGGAGCTTGGGCACGGCGGCATGGGCGGTGTTTACCTTGCGCGCGACAAGATGCTTGACCGCAAGGTGGGCATCAAGGTGATGCTCAAGTCGCTGGGCGACGATCCTGCGTTCGTAGAGCGTTTCCAGCGCGAGGCTCAGGCTGCAGCCCGCCTGAATCATCCCAACATCGCGCAGATATACTCCTTCGGCACCGAGCAGGGAATGCCCTACATCGCGATGGAGCTTGTAAGCGGAGGTGCGCTGGACAAGGAGATGGAGGCGAATCCCGGCACGCTTGATCCAGTGCGCGTGATGAAGATCGGTCTGCAGATGGCCGAGGCTCTCGCAACTGCCGCCGACCAGGGCCTGGTGCATGGTGACGTGAAGCCTGAGAACGTGCTCTTCGACTCTGAGGGAAATGCGAAGCTTGTGGACTTTGGCCTGGCGGCGATGCAGGGCGATTCCGACGAGATATGGGGCACGCCGTACTACATCTCCCCAGAGAAGGTGCGCCGCCAGAAGATCGACTTCCGTGCAGACATCTATTCGCTCGGCGGCACTCTCTACCATGCTCTTACGGGCGTAGCGCCGTTCGAAGGAGAAGACGCGACGGCGGTGGTGAAGGCGCGTTTCGACGGACCGCCCACGCCGCCCAGCGAGATGCGTCCGGATCTGCCGAAGGACCTAGATGCGATTATAATGCGAATGCTCGAGCTCGAGCCTTCGATGCGTTATCCCACATACCAGTCGCTCATCGGCGACATCAAGCGCTTTCTCGCAAAGGCGGGGCCGGTGAAGACTTCGCGTCTCGCGAGCGGGAAGCTCAAGATCAAGGGCCTGAAGCCGACGATCAGGCCTGCGTCCGCAGAGGCTGGCACGGAAGAGGGCGCGCCTGGCGCGGCGCTGCGTCCGCTCGTTGAGCCCGTTAAACAGGGGCAGGCCAATGTTGGACGCATGGTGGGCCTCGCCGTCCTTGGCGTGGTGCTAGCGGTGGTGGGCACTGTTGGCGGCCTCGTGTGGTACGTCAAGGCGAACAAGGAGAGCAAGCAGCGGGCCGAGCAGGCGCAGGCCGTGGCAACGGTGGCCGATGCGCGCGAGAAGATCGCGCACACCGTTAAGGTCACGGACGAGTATGCCGCGAACTTCCACGAGCTCATGACGCGCGGCGATCGTCTCATGACTGACGCCACGCGCAAGATCAAGGCAGATCTCCCCGCTGATATGCGTGCGGTGGCCGAGCCGATGCTTGAGCTCGCCCTCAAGAACAACAAGCTCATTTCCGAGGCGGTGGCCTATACGAACAAGCTGCTGTCGGCCGAGCAGAAGCCAGCCGACGAGAAGAAGGCGGAGGGAGAGAAGAAGCCTGAAGCCAAAGTGGCCAAGAAGACAGATGAGGCAAAGCCAGACGAGAAGAAGCCCGAGGCGAAGAAGGTTGTCAAACGCGAGCTGACGGGCGAGGAGGCAGAAGAGGCCGCCGCCGCGCGCGCCGAGGCGGAGCAGGAGGCTCGCTTGTCGGGCAAGACGCTGCCGAAAGAGACGCAGGAAGTCGTGAAGAAGGTCGTGCAGGTCGAGGTGAAGACCGTCAAGGTGGAAGGCGGCGATGCCGCCGCCGTTGCGGCCTTGGCGTCGAAGGCCGGCGTTGCGTTGCCTCAGGCCGTTGTGAAATTCGCCGAGCTGTGGAACGACGTGATGGTATGCCGCGCCGCCGACATCCAGGTGCAGGGGCATGTGCAGCTCATCCACAAGCTCGCCGCCCAGGCCGACGAGATCAAGGGCGGGACTTGGGCCGACGCGCAGGCGCTCGCGCGGATATCCGCCGAGGTTCTTGAGGCCCACGACAAGATGAAGTCTCTCAGGTGCGTGGAACAGGCTCAGCGCAAGGCCAGCGTGATACGCACCAGCTCGCAGACTCTCGTGAACACCGTCACGATCCAGCTCGCCAACGCCAAGGCGGCCGCCACGGCCAAGGCCGAACGCGAGGCCGAGAAGAAGGCCCGCGAGGATAAGGCGAAGGCCGAGAAGGAGGAGCGCGAGCGCCTGAAGGAGGAGGAGCCAAAGGCGGCCGCCGCCAAGTTCGAGGAGCTTGCCGGTTCGCTTCTGAAGACTCTTGAATGGGAGAGGGCCCTGAAGCAGCTCAGGCCGATGGCCGATACATGCAAGACGCCAGAGGGACGCGATGAGGTGCGCTCGCAGGTGCACAAGGTCGAGTGCATGCAGGGAATGCACGATCACTTCATCAAGAACGCCAAGGGATTCAAGTTCAAGGACGGCAGCGTAGTTCTGTCCGTTGATGCAAAGCAGCTCACGATTCAGAAGTTGAAGTCCGTGCGGGGCCGCATGGAGCCCGACAAGGTGGTGAAGATCGAGTGGACGCGCTTCTACGGCAGGACCGAATATGTGCGCTACATGAACGATCTCATCAACGCACTCGTGATAAAGGGCCGCGAGACCACGAAGATCGGTCCGCTCCCCTGGTCGCGCCACATGCTCGGCGCCGCCCTCACGCTCAAATATCTCTACACCGAGGTTGCAGGCGCGGAGCAGATGGCGCCCGTACTGGTGAAAACCGCTGTTAAGGAATTCAGCGAATCCGCCAAGTGGGCGGCCAAGTGGTTCCCCGACGTAGAACTGGAGGTCAACGAACAATGAGCAAACTCGCAACACTGGATATCGGAATCATCATCGGATTCCTGATAAGCGTAATTGTGATCGGTGCCTGGGCTGCGAAGCGGGCCTCGAAGAGCGCGGAGGACTTCTTCCTCTCCGGCCGCTCGATGCCGTGGTGGCTACTGGGAGTCTCGATGGTGGCATGCACGTTCTCGTGCGACACGCCTAACCTCGTGACGGACATCGTCCGCACACAGGGCGTGGCCGGCAACTGGGCTTGGTGGGCCTTCCTCCTCACCGGCATGCTCACGGTGTTCGTGTACGCGAAGCTGTGGCGGCGCAGCAATCTCTCCACAGACCTTGGATTCTACGAGATCCGCTACGCGGGCACCCCCGCGAAGGCGCTGCGGGGATTCCGCGCGGTGTACCTGGGCCTCGTCTTCAACATCATCGTGATGGGCACGGTGTCGCTCGCGGCCATCAAGATCGGCGCCACGATCTTTGGCATATCGCCGCAGGCGACTCTTGCGATAGCGCTCGTCTCCGTTGGCATCTACGCCACTCTCGGCGGACTCACTGGATCCATCTGGGCCGACTTCTACCAGTACACGGTGGCGATGGTGGGCGCAATCGCGGCGGCCTATTTCGCGGTGAAGATGTGCGGCGCGGACGGTACGGGCACTCTCGCAGCGCTTTTCAAAAATCCAGCCGTGGCCGACAAGCTCTCAATGTTCCCCGCAACGACGGGCGAGGGCTGGCGCTCCAACCTGATGACCATTCTCATCATTCCGGTGGCCGTGCAGTGGTGGGCCACGTGGTATCCCGGCGCTGAGCCTGGCGGCGGCGGCTACATAGCGCAGCGCATGCTCTCCGCGAAGGACGAGAAGAACGCCGTTGGCGCGGTGATGCTCTTCAACTTCCTCCACTACGCGCTTCGCAGCTGGCCGTGGCTCATCGTGGCCCTCGCATCGCTCGTCGTGTTCCCCGACCTCGCCTCGCTCAAGGAGGCGTTCCCCGGCGCGGCCGAGCAGTTCATCAAGCACGACATGGCCTATCCCGCAATGATATCCAAGCTGCCCGCCGGATGGCTCGGCCTCGTTGCGGCGTCGCTTATCGCCGCCTACATGTCGACGATCGCCACGCACCTCAACTGGGGATCCTCGTATCTCGTGCAGGACTTCTACGTGCGCTTCATCAACCCCAAGGCCGATCCGAAGAAGCAGGTCCTCATGGGCCGCCTGTTCATGCTCGTTCTGCTCGTTGGCTGCGCTGTGATGGCGCTCGTGCTGCAGAGCGCGAAGGGCGGCTTCGATCTGATGCTGCAGGTGGGCGCGGGCACTGGCCTCATCTACATCCTGCGCTGGTTCTGGCACCGCCTGAATGCATGGAGCGAGATATCAGCGATGATCATCTCCTTCCTCGTCGCGTGCTTCTTCCAGTGGGGCGCTCCCGCGTGCGGCCTAGAGGGGTGGCTGCAGGAGGGCTGGCGGGCTGAATGGCTCAAGCTCGGCGCCTGGAAGCTCATCCTCGGCGTTGTAATCACCACCATCGGGTGGCTTGCCGTGACCTTCGCGACTCCTGCGGAGCCTAAGGAGACGCTTGACGCATTCGACAAGCTCATCCACGCCGATCTGCGCGAGCTGCCCATGGGCGTCGTCTGCATGGTGTTTGGATGCCTTGCGGTGTGGACGTGCCTCTTCGGCTGCGGCTACCTGATCTACGCTGCCGGCGGCGCCGGGTGCTGGTGCCTTGGCGGCGGACTGCTAGTAGCCTCTGTGGTGTCCACGATCGTTCTGATGAAGCTCGTGGGCCGCACGAAGCTCTCGTAAACACCGTATTATAAATCGAACAACCACCAATACCAATCAAAGGAGTCTTAATGAACAGACGTGATTTTATCGCGGGCGCGTCCGTGGCAGGTCTTGCGGCAGTGCTTTCCGCAAAGGCCGAGGAATGCAAGAGCGCATACCCTGCGGGGCTGCCCAAGCTGGCGCCTCCGCCACAGCCGGCGAAGTTGAACCTCTGCCTTCAGTGGGGCGGGATCCCCACCGCCGACGACGTCGACGCCAAGCTCGACTTCCTCGTTGAGAACGGTTTCCAGGCGGTCGAGACGCCGAGCGGACTCGGCTGGCTGCGCGACAAGGGCCTCAAGGTGGCCGAGGGCGCGAAGAAGCGCGGCCTTCTCCTGGCCACTGCGTGCGGACCCTCCCGCTTCGACTATGCCGACAAGGCGAAGAACGATGCCGAAGTCGAGAAGTTCATGCCCGTTCTCGAGATTCTCGGCGAGATGAAGAGCGTTGGCCTCATCATCTGTCCCGCCCGCGGCAAGCCCGAAGTGGGCCTCAAGGAGCTGCGCGCCGACTTCGTGGAGAACACCGGCAAGCGCCTTGCGGTGAAGGCCGCTGAGTGTGGCACCTCAATCGTGCTAGAGCCCCTCCGCCGCGGCGAGACGCCGTTCCTGCGTCAGGTTGCAGACGGTGCGAAGATGGCGCAGGAGATCGGCAAGGGCTGCACGGTGATGGGCGACTTCTGGCACATGCGCTGGGAGGAGCCGAACTTCTTCGCAGCGTTCTTGGCGGCGGGTCCGCTGCTCACGCACGTGCACATCGCATCGCTCAAGACGCGCCGCATCCCCGGGACGGACGGCGCGGCGGACGACTATGTGGACGGCTTCAAGGGCCTCAAGTTCATCGGCTACCGCGGCGCGGTCTCCGTCGAGGCCGGCTTCCCCGAGGTGGGCCGCAACGCGCAGAACAAGCCCATTTGGCCGAACAACGCCCAGAAGCGCGAAATCCTCGCCAAGATGTCCGCCATGCTGCGTGAGCAGTGGGCGAAGGCCTGATACAGTGAACAGGTGACAGGTAATAGTGAATAGTTGACGGTTGATGGCTAATCAGTTAATCAGTAAAAGTCAAAGGAAAAGACAAATGACAAGAAAAGACTTCATCAAGACCTCCACCCTGGCGGCCGGCGTGTGCGCCGCGCCCGCAATCCTCAGGGCTGAAGGCGCCAAGCGCGTCTTCAAGGTGGGCATCGTGGGCTGCGGCGGACGTGGCAACGGCGCGCTCGGCAACATCCACGCCGCGGCGAAGATGCTCTGCGCCGAAGGATGCAACGTGGAGATCAAAGTTGTCGCCGCGGCTGACTTCTTCGTGGAGAAAGCCCAGGGGGTGGCGCGCAAGTACGGCTTCGACGAGAAGTTCGCGTTCGGCGGCGCCAACGGCTACAAGCAGGTCATGGCGAGCGATGCGGAGATCGTGATTCTAACGACCCCGCTCAACTTCCGTCCGATCCACACGATGGCGGCCGTGCAGGCCGGCAAGCACGTGTTCGCCGAGAAGGGCGTGGCCGTGGATGGTCCTGGCTGCCGCCTGATGATCGAGGCCTCCAAGCTCGCCGCCCAGAAGGGCATCACCATCGTGGCCGGCACGCAGCGCCGCCATCAGCGCGGCTATCGCCTGATCGCGGACGCTCTCAAGAAGGGCATTGTCAGCCCGATTCTCGGCGGCAACGTGTACTGGAACGGCGCTGTGCCGTGGGTCAAGACGCGCGCGGCCGGCATGACGAACGCCGCCTACCTCTGCGCCAACTGGCTCAACTTCACCGAGCTCTCCGGCGACCACATCTGCGAGCAGCACGTCCACAACATCGACATCGCCAACTGGTACATCGGCCGCTATCCGAAGAGCGCCCTCGGCTTTGGTGCGCGCGCCCGCCGCTTCTCGGGCAACCAGTATGACTTCTTCGGAATCGACTTCGACTACGGCGAAGGAGTGCACATCCACTCCATGTGCCGTCAGATCGACGGCTGCTCGGGCGGCGGCGTGGGCGAGGTGTTCCGCACCAAGGACTCCATCATCTCCTCCGGCAGCTCCGTGAGGATGATCGACAGCAAGAAGAAGCTTGACCTCACCGGCGACTTCCGCGACGGAAACCCCTACGACATCGAGCACTACGACCTGCTGCGCTCCATCATGAAGACGGGCCCCTACTACAACGAGGGCGAGGCGGTGGCGATCTCCACCGCGTGCGGCGTGATCGGGCGCATGTCGTGCTACACTGGCCAGCAGATCTCGCTCGCGGCGATCCTCACTGACAAGAACAGCAAGTACTACAACATGGAGTGCGTGCCGCGTCCTCAGGACTTCGAGAAGGACGGCGACGTGCCGATGCCCGAGTGCGGCGACAACGAGTGGTACCTCCCTGGCCGTCCGTGGCGCGGATTCGGCAAGGGCACCAAGACCTCCGACAAGGCGGTCTTCGGCGCGCCTCTCGGATTCTAACAAGGCGCCTTCGGGCGCAATGCGGAACACGCGGGGCGAACGGCTGCAAGGGCGTTCCTCCGCGTGTTCGGCGGATGTGAAAGGCGGCAGAAGTGACACTGGAAGAGATCAGAGAGAAAGTGGGCGGCACAACCGAGGTGGATGTGCAGGACGCGTCTGCCGCATGTGCATACGCGAGCGATCTCCTCTCCGACGTGATGGGCCACGCCGGCGAGAAGAGCGTGCTTATCACCATCCAGAACCACCTCAACACAATCGCCGTGTGCACGCTCGTTGGCATCGAGGTGATAGTGATATGCCATGGGCGTCCAGTTCCGGACGACATGCGCGAGGCGGCGGCGCGCGAAGGCGTGGCCATCGTGGTAACGCCGCTTTCCCAGTATGCGGCGTCGCTTGCGCTTTCTGAACTGCCGCCGTCCGTTCGGTGACGCGTTGGCATTGAAAAGGAGCTTTTAAAGAACATGTCTGATTCGACGGTCATAGCGCTATTCGTTCTCGGCGCGTATCTTGTCGGCGGCATTCCCTTCGGTTTCCTAATCGGCAAGATGCGCGGCGTCGACGTGCGCACGGTCGGCTCGAAGAACATCGGCGCCACGAACGTGTACCGCACCGTGGGTCACAAGTGGGGATTCCTCGCGTTCTTCTGCGATTTTCTCAAGGGGCTTCTGCCCACTCTCGCGGCGCGCTGGTTCGCGGGCGAACACGGCGACAATCCTGCGTTCGCCGACCTCGCGGTGTGGACGGGCCTTGCGTGCGTCGTTGGCCATACTCTTACGCCGTATATGAAGTTCAAGGGTGGCAAGGGTGTGGCGACGGCGTTCGGAATGCTGATGGCGCTCGTGCCGTGGCTTGTCTCCGCGGCGTTCGCGCTTTTCGTGGTGACGGTGTGGATAAGCCACTACATCTCTCTCGGCAGCTGCCTCGCGGCGGCGTTTCTGGCGGTGATGATCTGGATTCCAACTCCGCTCTCCAAGCCGACGCTCGCGCTGAAGATCGTGATGACTGTGCTGGGACTTTTCGTGATCTACAAGCACAAGAGCAACATCGTGCGCCTTGCGAAGGGCTGCGAGAACAAGATCTACTAGAGGAGGCAGAATGCGTACAGCTGAAATAGAGCGCAACACGAAGGAGACGAAGATCCGCCTGCGCCTGAACCTCGACGGCGAGGGAAATGGCGAGGTGAAGACGGGAATCGGCTTCTTCGACCACATGCTGGAGCTTCTCAAAAAGCATGCGCTCATCGATCTCGATGTTGAGTGCGAGGGAGATCTGGACGTCGACTACCACCACACCGTCGAGGACGTTGGGCTTGTTTTCGGTCAGGCGCTGAACGAGGCGCTTGGAGAGAGGCGCGGCATAACGCGATACGGATTCGCGTCCGTGCCGATGGACGAGGCGCTGTGCGAAACGTCGATCGACCTCGGTGGACGTCCGTATGTGGTCTTCATCACGCCGAAGAAGCATCTGATGGTTCGCGACTTCGAGGTGAAGCTGCTGGAGGAGTTCTTCCGCTCGGTGAGCGTGGAGGGCCGCCTGAACGTGCACACGCGCGAGATCTACGGCGACGAGACGCACCATGTGTGCGAGGGAATCTTCAAGAGCTTCGCCAGGGCGCTCAGGCAGGCCGTGGCGGCGGATCCGCGCGAGAAGGGCGTGCCGTCATCGAAGGGAGTGCTGTGAAATGACACGCGAAATAGTGATTCTCGGCAGCGGACCGGCGGGCCTCACGGCCGCCATCTACGCGGCGCGCGCGAATCTGCGTCCGCTTCTCGTCGAGGGAATGCAGAGCGGCGGACAGCTCACGCAGACAACCGACGTGGAGAACTTCCCCGGCTTCGAGCAGCCGCTCGCGGGCCCCGTTCTCATGGAGGCGATGCGCCGCCAGGCCGAGCGCTGCGGGGTGGAGTTCCTCATGGACGAAGTGCAGAGCGTCGACCTATCCGGCGACGTGAAGAAGCTGGAGACGATGATGAGCGGCACCATCGAGGCGCGCGCAGTGGTGGTGTGCACCGGTGCGGCGGCGCGCTGGACGGGCCTTCCAGGCGAACGCCAGTACCGCAGCCACGGAGTGAGCGCGTGCGCCACATGTGACGGCTCGTTCTACCGCGGCATGGACGTGGCGGTTATCGGAGGCGGCGATACGGCGATGGGCGACGCGCTCTACCTTGCGCGCCTCTGCCGATCCGTCACCGTGGTTCACCGCCGCGACGCCTTCCGCGCGTCGAAGGTGATGGCAGCGCGCGTCCTCGAGGCGCCGAACGTGCAGGTGGCATGGAATTCGGTTGTGGATGAGTTTCTGGGCGATGGGCGCAAGCTCTCCGCGCTGCGCCTAAAGGACGTCAACACCGGCGCCACGCGCGAGATCGCCGTCTCGGGCGCGTTCGTGGCGATCGGCCACGAGCCCACCACGAAGTTCCTCGCCGGACAGCTCGATCTCGACGCCGCCGGCTATGTGGTGGTTGACCGCCAGCGCACGAGCGTGAAGGGGGTATTCGCTGCTGGCGACTGCGCCGACCCGTTCTACAAGCAGGCCGTGGTCGCGGCAGGCGCAGGGGCGATGGCGGCTCTTGAGGCCGAGAGATACCTTGCCGAGGTCTGATCCGTGGATAGAAGCGATCCATACGAGATAACGCGGGCCATTGCAGGATTGAACCCCTGGGAGAAGGCGAGCCGTCACAACTGGGCACTTGTGCCGCAGATGAGCGACGTGCCCTACATCGCCACAATGGTGCCGGAGAAGGGCGAAGGTCCTGTTGCTGGCCGGTTGATGCTCTTCGCCGGACTTCCTGCGTTTAGAGACTATGTTCTTTCGCGCCAGGTGCGTGACTATGGCGTGTGCATGAGTCCGATAGACCTTGCGCATTTCGAGGCCGTGGGGCTCAAGAGCGGGAATGTGGAGCTGTTCAGCTATGAGCCCGGTTTTGTACCGATGCCGCCAACCGATGAGCAGCGTGCGTTCTTCGCGCCGATTCTATATGAATGCTACGGACTTCTCCTGCGCATGGAGGAGAAGCCCGATCTGCCGCTTGCGTACATAGAGAAGAAGGCGATGTTCGCGCGCAAGGAAGTGCTGCCCGACCGCTGGATTGACGGCCCGCTCGTGCTGCCGCAGGAGGAGGTTGTGCAGTACAAGGAGAGCGTCTCCCTGCAGCGCGCCGACTGCGAGAAGGCCAGGGCGCTGCCGGTGTATCCCAAGGAGATATGGGAGCTGGATTTTGTGATGATTCCAGCTTACCATACTCCGCCGCCGAAGCCGCGTTTCCTTTATCTGCTGGCAGCGGTGAATGCCGACACGGGCGAGAAGATGCTGTGGGAGAAGGTGTCGGTTGACGGCGGCGAGAATGGTCTGCTGCGTCTTTGGGAAGGCCACGCCCAGAGGCTGCTGAACGCGTTCCTTGCGGCCGGGCGGGTGCCTGGCGAGGTGCATGTGCGCTCCGGCCGGGTGATGCGGTTTCTTCGTCCACTCGGCATGCAGCTGCCTTTCAAGATGGTGCAGCATTCGAAGCAGCCGTCACTTGAGAGCGTGGTCAGCTTAGCAGTTCAGACGAGAAAGGTCTAGCCTTGTTTGACTTGAATACGGACATTCCCCTTGCGCTTTCGCTGGCCTTCATTGTTGGCGGCCTGGTGGCGCTGTGCTGGAGCGCGGACCGCTTCATCGCGGCGGCAGCGCGCATCGCGCGCGCGCTGGGGATGTCGTCTCTCATCGTCGGGATGGTGGTGATAGGTTTCGGCACCAGCGCGCCCGAGCTGGCGGTGTCGGTTCTCTCCGGCATGGCCAAACACTCAAATCTGTCGCTCGGCAACGCCTATGGCTCCTGCATATTCAACATCGCCCTCATTCTCGGCGTGTCATCCGTGATATGGCCGCTGAAGGTGAAGCCTTCGATATGCAAGGTGGGCGTGCCGCTATTGACTGCGGTGACGCTGCTTTCGTATCTTCTTGTGAAGGACTTGAGCTTCACTCGCATGAACGGGGCGCTGCTTTTGGCGGTGTTCGCCGTTCTGATGCCGGCCTACTGCCTCTACGACCAGAAGTCGTTGAACAACGCTCCTGTCCAGAAGGAAGATGCCGAGCCGCACCCAAGCCTGCGCCTTGTCGACTTCGCGTGGCTTGTCGGCGGCCTTGTTCTTCTCGTCGTCTCGTCGCACATCCTCGTGTGGGGATGCGTTGACTTCGCGCGCGACGTCCTGCATGTGGACGATCTCATCATAGGTCTCACGATAGTGGCGGCCGGCACATCTCTTCCGGAGCTCGCGAGCGCGGTCGCGTCGGCCCGCCGCGGCGAGCACGAGTTCGTGATTGGCAACATCGTTGGATCCAATCTCTTCAACATGCTGGGCGTCGTGGGCCTGGCGGGCGTGATAGCCCCGTTCAGCGGCTACAGCAGATACATCGTCACGCGCGACATGCCCGTCATGTTCGCCATGACAGTCTCCATCCTGCTCTTCGGATTCGACTGGCGCAGCCGCGGGCGCGAGGCTGGGCAGATCGGACGCATTGAAGGCGCGATTTGGATACTCTCCTTCGTCGCCTACGTTTGCGTGATGATCTGCCAGGAGACCATCTAGGCGCGATTGCGCGCGAAATTCCGCTAAATCCGCAAAACATTAAATGCCCAATTGCGCAGTCGCTTGGATTTTGATATACTATTCACCCGCTTTTTAGAGAGCGTGGTTGCAGTAGAAAGAAAGGGTTTCAATGAAGAAGACGGTCGAAGAGCTGGAGGCTCGATACAAAGAGCTGATGGAAAAGCCGCCGTATGCGGCTAAGGAGCTTGCGGAGTTGCTCGCGGAGGCTCCGGCCTCCAAAGGCGGCGCATGGGCGCCTGAGGTGCTGAAGGCGTATGAGAACGCCGCAAGTGACTTTGAGGGCGCGTTGGCGTTTGTGTCGGCCAGTATGGAGCTTCTGGATAAGACGCTTCAGGCAACGGCGGGGCAGAAGGTGCGCGACGCGCTCCGCAAGACCACAAAGGACCGTCTCGTCATTTCATTCGTCGACAGCGTGGGCTTTGGCACTCGCTCGCTTCGCGAGTCTCTCGGCCGTCTTGGCCTCCTTCTGGGTTTTCGTCCTCATTCTCTCGTGTTGAGCGCCGCATGGGGCCTCGGCGAGATACAGCGCATCGACTACTTCTACCGCCGCGTTACGGTGGACTTCTTCTCGCCGCCGCGCCGCGGCCACCAGTTCACCTATGACGCCGCCTGCGAAACGCTTAAGCTCGCCCCCGAAAACCACATCCTCGTGACGCGCAAGGTGGATCCCGACCGCGTGGCGTTGATGCTCAAGGAGAATCCCGGCGATTTCGTGAAGGCGATGCTCACCAGCTTCGGCGACATGCCCATCACGCGCCTCGAGGAGCTCTGCGCCCAGAACGGATTCGTGAAGAGCGGCGCCGACTGGAAGAAGTTCTGGGAGCGCGCGCGCACGGACCTCAAGCAGAACAAGTGCGTGGAGATTCCCACCCGCCGCACCGATCCCATCCACCTCAAGGTTTCCGACGAGGAGTACGGCGACGCGTGGTTCACGGCCTTCGCCCAGATGAAGGATCCCAAGAGCATCCTCTCCAACGTGCGCGAGCTTCAGGCTGCAGGCCGCCTCAAGGACATGCCCGACAACCGCCGCACCACGATTGTCGACCGCCTTGCCTTCGCGCTCAAGGGCGCGCGCGGCGTGGACGACGCGCTCTATGCGCGCATAGCGTTCTGCATCGGCGATCTTCAGCTCGACGGCGACCTCCAGAAGCTCGAGAAGCCCACCAGCCTTGCCAAGGTGCGTGCCTATCTCTGGGAGAAGGACGTGTCCGGCGAGGAGCGCTATATCGCAGCTGCCCGCAGCCTTCCCGCTCGCGACGTTGGTTCGCTCGTCTCCTTCCTCGTGGCCGAGAACCGCGACGAGGCCAGGGGAGTGCTTCTCGAGGCGCTGCCCAGAATGTGCTTCACGTTCCTCGGCGAGACGATTAACGCGTTCAAGGACGACGAAGTCTGCCGCGCCAAGGTGGCCGACCTCCTCAAGAGCCCCTCTGCCCCCGCCACGCTCGTCACGCTTGTTCTTGGCCGCTACGAATCCTTCAAGTCATGGGACAAGCTTCCGTCTCTGGTGGTGATTCTCACCCACGCGATAGCGCTCGGCGAAGGGCGCCAGGGCGGCGAGAAGCTGCGCATGCAGAATATGATCCGCCGTCTCTTCGCCGACAGGAAGTGGCTCGCCTCGACTCTTGAGCAGCTCAATGACGACGAGAAGTCGCTCTTCTTCGAGCGTTTCCAGGCGTCAATCACGTGGGACCCCTCCACGCATCACATGATCGTGGTGCGAATGACGCAGATGGCTCCCGAGCTTGCCGCGCGCTTCGCCAAGAAGGCCGAGGTGAAGAAGCAGGAGAGAATCACTTCTCGCCGCTCCTACGCCGAACGCCAGGCCGCGTACGACCACCTCGTCAATGTGGAGATTCCTGCGAACACAAAGCGCATCGAATCCGCTCGCAGCTACGGCGACCTCAGCGAAAACGCCGAGTACCAGTACGCCAAGGACGAGCAGCGCGCGCTTCTGCAGAAGCAGACGCTCATGCAGGAGGATCTCAACGCCGTCAAGGCCGTGGACTTCTCCGACGTTACAGAACCCGAGGTGGTGGTTCCTGGATCGAGCGTGACGATAGTCGCGGCGGATGGCGCCGAGCGCACGTACACCGTGCTCGGCGAGTGGGACAATGACATCGATCGCGGCATAATTTCAAGCAAGACCCGTCTGGCGGAGTCCCTCATGGGCAAGCGCCCGGGCGAGACATTCGAACTTACAGATGCGGAAGGAAAGGCCTCCACTGCCACCATCAAGGCCGTGGGCGTGATATCCGACGAAGTGCGTGCCTGGCTGGCAGCAATGCCCGCTGAAGCATGATCGCATCATACAACTGAGGAGGTTGCAATATGAGCAAACCGAAACCCGTCTCCGACACAAAGAAGTCCACAAAGAAGCCGGCGGCCAAGAAGGCACCCGCAAAGAAGCCGGTGTCGAAGAAGCCCGCGGCGGTTCCGGCTGCGGAGAAGAAGTCCCGCAAGGATGTTGCGCGCAAGCCAATCACCGTGGTCAGCAAGAAGCCCTCTAAGACTCCGCCCAAGAAGCCTGAGGCTGTTCCCACTTTCGAGAACCACAGCCAGGATCTCGCCTTCGCCTTCGCCGAGAGCATGAAGAAGCGTCAGCGCGAGGACGATTCGCGCATGGCCCAGGAGCGCAACGCCACGGACATGAAGCTCTCGCGCCGCCCGACATCCCGCTCGAAGGGACAGAACACGATGCAGTTCTCCGAAGCCGATCTTGACGAGTTCCGCCGCCGTCTCATTCTGCTGCGCCAGGAAGCGCAGGGACAGTCCGAGACGTTGCGCAACATTGCCCTGGAGCAGGCCGATGACCGCATACGCGAGGACGAGGACGGTTCGGACGCCTGCCTGCGCCTTCATAATCTCAACCAGGTCGACTCGCACAACAAGATCGTGCAGAAGATCGACGAGGCCCTGCAGCGCATTGCCGACGGCACTTACGGAATCTGCGAGATGTGCGGCCAGCTCATCCGCAAGCCGCGTCTCATGAACCAGCCTTTCGTGCTCACGTGCATGGAATGCCAGACGGCGATGGAAAGTCAATACGGAAAGCGCTGATGCTTCGCCGCCTGGTGATAACCGCCGCCGCCGTGGCGAACCTGCTCTTCTTCGACCAGGCCGCCAAAGCGGCGGCAGTGTCGTTTCTCAAGGGGCATCCCCCGCGCGTGGTGATTGAAGGATTCTTCGATCTCGCATACGTCGAGAACCGTGGCTGCGCATGGGGCATGCTGCAGGGCCATGTGTGGCCGCTTTCGATCTTCGCCCTCGCCGCGCTGGGCGTGATGATCTGGAAGCGCAAGTCTATCTTCCCGCCGGGTGGATGGGGCGCCGCAGCCGAGGTGATGCTGTACGCCGGAGTGATCGGCAATCTCGTGGACCGGCTTTCGCGCGGCTGCGTGGTGGATATGTTCGACTTCCACTGGGGCGTGCATCACTTCCCTGTGTTCAACGTGGCCGATTCCTTCATCACCGTAGCCGCCGCCATTCTGATAGTCCATGGCCTCTTCGCCAAAAGCGGCAGCCCGAAGCGCATGGACGGCGAGTGCGATGACGAAGCGTGAGGCATATCTTCTCGCCGGACCCACCGCGAGCGGAAAGTCCGCCGCAGCCGCCATCCTTGCGCGTGCGCGCGGCGCCGCCATTCTCAGCGCCGATTCAATGCTCGTGTACCGCGGCATGGACCTTGGCACGGCAAAGCCTTCGCGCGAGGAGCGCGAAGAGTTCAGCATGGGCGGCGTTGACATAGTGACGCCCGCCGAGCATTTCTCGTCGGGAGCATGGCTTCGCGCCGCTGCCGAATGGCTTGCCGCGCTGCCAGTGGATCGTCCGGTGGTTGTGGTGGGCGGAACGGGACTCTACTTCTCCGCGCTCCTTCGCGGCCTCGACAGGGAGTGGACGTTTCCTCCGCCGGAGTATCCCGTCCTTCAGATGCCTCGCGCGCGCCTGCACGAGCGCATTGAGAGCCGCCTGGACGCAATGTTCATGGACGGCCTCGCGGCGGAAGTCGCCGAGCTGCGCCGCGTGTATCCTGTCTGGTCCGACACCGCCTCCGCCGCGATCGGCTACAAGGAGTTCATCGAAGGGCTTCCCGTCGAGTCCGTGCGTGAGAAGATACTTGTGCGCACGCGCCAGCTCGCGAAGCGGCAGGATACCTGGTTCCGCCACCAGTCCACTCCGATCTACGTTCCCGCGGGCGGAACCGCCGAGGACACTGCCGCGGCCGTTGACCTCGTCTGGCGCCGCCACGGCCCGTGGCAGATATCCCTGCCGTGAAAATTGGAAGTGACTGTGGCGGGGGAATAGGTTATAATATTAGCAGTTGGCAAGAAAGGAAGAAAACAATAAGATGAACGGTTTCACATACCACAATCCGGTAAAGGTTGTATTCGGCGCGGGCACGCTTGTCCAGGCGGGCTCGGAAGGCGCGAAGCTGGGCAGGAGGGCGTTCGTGGTGAGCTATGGCGACGGAAGCGTTGCCGGCACGCTCGCGCGTCTCAAGGGGCTGTTCGCGGCCGAGGGCGTGGAGACGCAGGAGTTTCTCGAGGTCGTTCCCAACCCGCCCATCGAGATGGTTGCGCGCGGAGTCGAGGCGGCGAAGGCGTTCGGCGCCGACTTCGTTGTGGGCGTTGGAGGCGGCAGCGCGATGGACGCCGCGAAGGCCGTCGCCGCAGGCGTTCTCTACACGCACGGCGACCTCTGGAACATGGTGTACGCGAGCCATTCGCACGTGACGGCGCAGCCGCCCGAAAAGGCGTTGCCGCTGCTGCTCATCCCCACGCTTCCCGCAACCGGCAGCGAGATGAACATGTGCTCAGTGGTGAGCTCCACCGAGCGCCGCCAGAAGAGCTACATCTGGGCCGACTGCCTCTTCGCGCGCACTGCAATCCTCGACCCTGAGCTCACCTACTCGCTGCCGCCTTTCCAGACTGCTTGCGGCGCGATCGACGCGATCAGCCACGTGCTGGAGATATTCGTGAACGGCCAGCCAAAGAGCGACCTGCTGCACGAGTTCCAGCTCGGCGTGATCCGCACTATCATCAAGAACCTGCCGATCGTCCTCGAGAATCCAACGGACGCCGACGCGCGCGCCGAGCTCATGTGGGCCGCGACGTGCGGCCTCAACGGCTGGGCCTCGCCCGGCGACGCCTGGACGCCCATGCACCAGGTGGGCCATGTGCTCACCTCGCGCCACGGCATCAACCATGGCTCGTCTCTCGCGATCGTTATGCCCGCATGGATGACGTACCACAAGAAGATCAAGCCCGCTCCCTACGAGCGCTTCGAGCGCGAGATAATGCCGATTGCCGACTTCAAGGCGTTCATCAGAAAGTGCGGCGTGCCGGTGACGCTCTCCGAGAAGGGCGTGGGCGAGGCGGACATTCCGGGGATAGTGGAAGGCGTGAAGACGGTCTCGTTCAACGCGGACGGCGTGCTCGCGTCGAATCCGCCCGTCACGGCCGAGGCGCTTGCCGAGATTCTGAAGCTCGCCCTGTGACGTTTCAGGGACCCATGGGGGAAAGATGATGACTGTCGAAGAGATAGCGAAGATGATGGACATCAGCGCCGTCCAGGCGCAGAGCACGCGCGAGGACATCGATGCGTGCTGCGAGATGGCGCGCGAGTTCGGCGCGGCGGCGGTGTTCTGCCTGCCTGCGCATGTGCCTTACATGAAGCGCAAGCTAGGCGCGGGCACTGGCGTGAAGGTGGCGAGCGTGAGCGGATTCCCGAGCGGCGCGGAGACGACGCACGTGAAGGCCGAGACCGCCAAGGAGCTTGTGCGGCTCGGATGCGACGAGATCGACATGGTGAACAACATCGCCTGGCTGAAGGCTGGCGACAGGGCGGAGTACGTGAACGATGTGGCGAGCGTTGTGGACGCTGCGGCGGGGCGCCCCGTGAAGGTGATCCTCGAGTGCCACTGGCTCACCGACGAGGAGATCGTGCGCGCGTGCAACTGGTGCGCGGATGCTGGCGCTAGCTGGGTGAAGACCGGTACTGGCTGGGCTCCAACTGGCGCTACGCTTGAGCGCGTCACGCTGATGAAGCGCACCGTGGGCGATCGGTGCGGCGTGAAGGCTGCCGGAGGAGTGCGCACTCTGGACGCGCTTCTCGAGATGTATGCGGCCGGCACGCGCCGCTTCGGCATCGGAGTCAAGACCGCGCGCGCGATCCTCGACGAGGCGGCGCGCCGCGGCGCATAGGGCAACTGCAATTCGAAAGGTTCTGTAGAGAGATGGTCTGCAACACGGTTCTCGAAGCCATTGGCCATACGCCGCTAGTGCGGCTCAACCGCATGGTGGATGCGGATTCGGCCGAGGTGCTGGTGAAGTTCGAGGCCCTGAACGTGGGAGGGTCGATAAAGACGCGCACGGCGTTCAACATGATCGAGGACGCCGAGAGGCGCGGCCGTCTGCATCCCGACTCCATCATCGTGGAGCCCACGAGCGGCAACCAGGGAATCGGCCTTGCGCTCGTGGGAGCGGTGAAGGGATACGAGACCGTCATCGTGATGCCCGACAGCGTGAGCGAGGAGCGCCGCAAGCTCGTGCGCCACTACGGCGCTCGCGTGGTGCTTGTGCACGATGCTGGCAACATCGGCGACGCAATAGCGGAGTGCAGCGCGATCGCCCAGCGTATGGCCCGCGAGAATCCGCGCGTGTACGTGCCCGAACAGTTCTCGAATCCGGCGAATCCCGCGGTGCACCGCCACCACACGGCACTCGAGATAGTCGAGCAGGCGGCGCGTCCGATACACGGCTTCTGCTCCGGAGTGGGAACGGGCGGCACGCTGAGCGGAATCGGAGAGGTGCTCAAGGCGCTGAACCCCGACATCGAGATATGGGCCGTGGAGCCGAAGAACGCCGCGATACTCGCAGGCGGCACCGTGGGCACGCATCTGCAGATGGGCATAGGCGACGGGCTGATCCCCGACAACCTCAACACGCAGATATACTCGCACATCTGCGTTGTCACGGACGACCAGGCCCTCGACACGGCCCGTGACCTCGCCCGCAAGGAGGGCCTGCTCGCCGGAATATCCGCTGGCACGAACGTCTTCGCCGCGCTGAAGCTAGCGCGGCGGCTGGGTCCGGGCAAGACCGTCGTCACGGTTCTGCCCGACACGGCCGAACGCTATTTCTCAACACCGCTCTTCGCCGACGAAGAGCAGAAAGGATGATGCAAATGAACTATTTTAAAACGTTGCCATTCGTGGCGCTCACCGTTCTCGCATGCATGCTCGCAGGCTGCGGAAAAGACTCCAAGGCAGCGCCCGGCGCATCCGCCGCGAAGGACGACGGAACGGCAGATGTCGAGCGTGGCATGGCCGCGCTCGAGAAGCAGGACCTCAAAGCCGCCTCGGCGGCATTCAACGCCGCAGTCAAGACATGTCCGGCCAACTTCGAGGCGCAGATGCAGCTGGCCGTCTTGAACATTCGCCTCGGCGAGACTGCCGCAGCGGCAGCGGCGGCCGCGCGCGCTCTGGAGATCCACCCCGACTCCGCCGAGGCGCGCCTCGTATCTGGGCAGGCTGCGTACCTGACGAAGGACTACGCCCGCGCGCTTCAGAACTTCTCCGCCGTGGCCCTCGAAAAGTCGCTTCCCGCCAACGTGCGCAGCGAGGCATGGGCAGGACGCGGCGTGGTGGAGTTCGTCATGGACAAGCCCGACGCCGCGCGCATCTCGTTCCTGCGCGCCCGTCGCCTCAAGCGCAACAATGCCTCCGCATTCTACCATCTCGGCATGCTTTACCGCGACAAGTACCACTACGACGACGCTGTTGTGATGGAGCAGTTCTTGATGGCGAGTCGCATGCTGGACGCAAAAGACCCGCGTGCGAGCAAGATCCTGCGCGACATCATCCCACCGCTTAAGAGCAGCATTGCCGCGGCCGCCGCGAAGAGGGGCGAAGCCAAGCGCAACCCGGCCAAGTCGGCTAAGCTTCTTTCGGAGGGCAAGGCACTGGAGGCGAAGAAGCAGACCACTGCCGCAATGAAGAAATACGAGGACGCCTTTGCGGCGGATCCTCTCTCCGGCCCGGCCGCGTACGCGTTCGCCATGTTGAAGGGCGCCAATGTGCGCCTTGGCAATCAGAACGACGTGGACAAGGTGCGCGACGCCTATCATGCTGCAATAGCCGATAATCCTTCCGCACAGGCATACTACGAGTCCGCCGCACAGTTTTTGTACAAGCACAAGCGCTGGGCCAATGCCATCAAGGTGCTTGAGAAGGCAATTGCGCACGACCCCGACAACTTGAAGGCTCTTGATCTGCTCATTGCCGCCCTGAAAAAGGCCGGCAGGGGCGCGGAGTCCGAACGCTGGGACGAATACCGCAAGACGCTGCAGTGACTCGGGAGGTTGAGTTCGCATGCCTGCCGACTTTACAACTCTGGACTGGGTGATCATCGGTGGAATCGCCGTGCTGGCCGCCATCGGTCTTTTCCGTGGCATCTCTGGCGAAATAGGATCCTTTCTCGGCATTGCCGCCGGACTTCTCGTCGGCTACTTGCTCTATGGACTTGCGCTGGAGATAGCCGCGAATGCTGCGTCTTCCTATGACGAAGGAATTCGCAAGGCCGTTGCGATCGGAATAGACGGGCTGTGCGCGCTCGTGGCGGCGGGATTGGTGCGCAAGCTTGTGAAGAAGTTCGTGTCGTGGTCGATAGGCAAGCCGCTTGACCACGCCCTGGGCCTTGTCGCAGGGGTCGTGAAGGGTGTGATCTTAACAGGCGTGCTGACAGGGTTGGGCGTGGTGAAGCCGGGCGAGAACTCGAGCGGATACTTCTCCGCTAAATCACCTGTGATACGGTATATCGCAGAGTGGGCCGACGCCTATGCCGAAGGGGCCGCGCGGTGAACGACGTTCCGGATGCCGAGCTGATGTCCATGGCGGCCGCTGGACGCGACGAGGCGTTCCGCGAGATCGTGCTGAGATATCAGAACATTCTTCTGAACTTCTTCCTGCGCAAGTGCGTTTCATACAGTGATGGACAAGACCTCGCGCAGCGTACCTTTCTGCGGCTGTGGCGCTACCGCGGCAGGTACTCTCCGCAGGCCAAGTTCACGACCTTCCTCTTCCTCCTGGCGGGGCAGGAGGCCGTGGACTTCTTCCGGGCGGAAGGCCGAAGGGCCGGTCTGGAGGAGGGGCTTGCGCACGAGGCGGACGTGGCGGCCGACGTCAAGGAGCCTGCCGCGCCCGCCGAAGGCGAGGATGTGCGCCGCGCCGTCGCAAGGCTCCCCGAGGGCCTGCGCGACGTCGTGGAGCTGGGCGTCTTCCAGGACCTTCCCTACGCCGAAGTGGGCAAGATCCTGAAGATACCCGTGGGCACCGTGAAGTCGAGGATGTTCAACGCGCTGAGAAAACTGAAGGAGCTTCTAGCATGAACTGCGATCTTGAAGGAGATCTTGCGGGGTGCGCGGAAATGCGCGCCTTCGCCGAGTCGCTTCGCGCGGCGCCGCAGGCGCGCGTGGACGACGGCTTTGCAGACCGCGTGATGGCGGCCGTGGGCGCCGAGAAGAAGCCGCGCGCAAAATGGCGCATGCCGCCTCTTGGAGTGGTCTTGGGGCTTGCCGCCAGCCTGGCGGTTGCGGCGGCGTACTTTTTCATCCATCCAGAAACGTCGTCCAGCATCCGCAAGGCTCGGGTGGAACTGCTTGTGCATTGCCAGCGCGATGACGGCACGTTCTCGTCTTCTAGCGCGGCGCAGTACATGCAGTCGTTTGCCGTTGCCGCTCTCGCGGAGGATGCTTCCACGCACGCCGCAGCGCTCGATGCGGCCGTGGGCGCGATAACGCGCTCTCAGAACGCAGACGGCGGATGGGCCAACGCCGAGCTCAGCGCGCGCAACGTCGAGGCGCTGAGAGTGGCCGCAGACGTGGGCGTGGCGGGCGCGATGCGCGCCTACAAGCGCGGGCTGCGCTATCTGCGCGTGAACGGCATCGGCGAAATGACCAGGGCCGATCTCGCGCTTGCGGCCAAGGACGCCGCGCAGCGCGTTAACTCGTCGGACGAAGGCCTCGCGCGCAGCGCGGCCCTCTGCGCTGCAATGTAGCGCGAACGAGGAATGCGACCCCATGTGCACTACGGTTGTAGCGGGACGAATGGCCACGGCCAGCGGATGGGTGATGGTGGGGCACAACGAGGATGACAGCGGCCGCCCCGCCGTGCGCCACGGATATGTTCCGCCGCGCACGTTCGCTCCTGGCTCCTTCATGCCCGCCGAAGAGGGACATGCCGCAGTTCCGCAGGTGGCGCGCACGTTTGGCTTCTACTGGAGCGAGTTCAAGTATCTCGAGAAGGGCGGGTCGTCGTTCTGCGATTCGTTCGCGAACGACAACGGCGTGCTCGTGTGCTCCAACAGCGCAAGGACCGAGGCGCCAGCCGACGAGAAGGCTGGGCTTGTGGACGGAGGAATCGGCTACAATCTGCGCCGCGCCACGGCGGAGCGCGCAACGAGCGCGCGCCACGCGGTGGACGTTCTTTTGGATCTCGTCTCGCGCTGGGGCTATGCGTCGCCTGGACGCATCTACACGCTTGCCGATTCGCATGAGGCGTGGATCGTGCAGGTGAAGCACGGACGCGAACGCTATGTGGCTCGCCGCGTTCCCGACGGCGAGGTTGCGCTCATTCCCAACTGCTACACCGTGCGCACCTTCCGCGAAGGCGACATCCGCGCGCCCTCCCTCGATGGATGCGCGCCCGACTTCGACTTCGCGCGCGCCTTTCAGGGCGAGACTAAGTGGACGGCGCCCGTGAATCAGGGCCGCTGGCGCAATCTCGTTCGCATCTTCACGGGCGGAGAATGGCCGACCGACGACTATCCATTCAGCGTGAAGCCGCACGCGAAGGTGGACGAGGCGCTCGTCCGCCGAGCGCTCGGCACTCACTACGAGGGCACGCCCGACGAAGTGCCTGTGGGCGCTGACGGAACGCGCCACGACGAGTCGCGCTTCGCGCCGATCTGCCGCCGCACGACTGCCGAGTCGGCAATCTACGCCTTCGGCGCGTCGCCGCGCGACCTGCGCGTATCGCGCTGCCTTGGTTCACCCTGCCTTGGCCATTACGAGACGGTGTTTCCCCTTGCCGATCGCAAGACTGATCCTTCGGTGATCGACCGTCTCGAACGCCACAATCTGCCTGAGCGCTAGACGGCAGGCGGGAGTAGCCGCAAGAAGGCAGCCGGTTCTTTTCTAGAACTTCGAGCTGCGTTCAGGCGGAAAAATACACTGCATGCGAGAGATCCGGCACAAGGCGCACTCGCTCGCCGTGGCGGAGCGATGCGTTGCCGGGAAGGCGCGCTATGACAGGCGTCTTGATTGCGTCCAGGCGAGTGTGCACGATGGTTTCCGCGCCTAGCGGCTCTACCAGATCAACAGTGGCGATGAGGCCTGCCGGATTCTGGTCGTCTTCTGAGAGCCGCTCGACGCGAACATGCTCGGGGCGCACGCCGACTGTGCGGCCGAGGTCGAGAAGCCCGGGCGGCAGCAGGTTCATGGGCGGTGTGCCGATGAAGGACGCCACGAAACGGTTGGCGGGATGGTTGTACACTTCAAGTGGAGCTGCGGCCTGCTGGATGCGTCCGCCGTTCATCACCACGATACGCTCGCCCATCGTCATGGCCTCGACCTGGTCGTGCGTGACGTAGATCATGGTGGCGCCGAGGCGGTGGTGCAGGCGCACGATCTCGGCGCGCATCTCAACGCGCATCTTCGCGTCGAGGTTTGAGAGAGGCTCGTCGAAGAGAAACACCGCGGGCTCGCGCACTATTGCGCGGCCGAGAGCCACACGCTGGCGCTGTCCGCCGGAGAGGGCCTTGGGGAGGCGGTCGAGGTATGGAGTGAGGCCGAGCGTTTCGGCTGCGGCGTCCACGCGGCGCGCTATCTCGTCCTTCGGCGCATGGCGCAGACGAAGGGCGAAACTCATGTTCTCGCGCACGGTCATGTGTGGGTAGAGGGCGTAGTTCTGGAAGACCATCGCGATGTCGCGGTCCTTTGGCGGAAGGAACGTGACGTCGCGCGCGCCGATGGAGATGGTGCCTGCGGTGGGAAGTTCGAGGCCCGCGACCATACGCAGTGTTGTGGACTTGCCGCACCCGGATGGACCAACGAGCACGAGGAACTCGCCCGGCTTCACGTCCAACGTGAAATCGGCCACGGCGGGCGGCTGCCCGGCGGCGTAGGTCTTCTCGACGTGGCGCAGCGACACGCCGGCTTTTTCTTCTGAAATCGACATGAGGATATTTTAGCATATTGGCGGCATGTATGGTATAATGTTATGAGTTTTTCAACGCGCCATTCTGGCGCCGAATCATAAGGAAGTACGATGAAGAAGAACATGAGATGGATTGCATTGACATTCGCGGCGGCAATTGTTGTTGCTGCGGGCTGCACATCGCCCAATGCGGCTGCCAATGAGACGCCGAAGAATTCTGCCGCCGTGGGAGGTGTGAAGCCCGTAAAGACGGGCGTGTACGTGAGCAAGGGGCTGAGCGGCGGAGGCGCGATGGAGTGGATGCGCCTCGTGAAGGCGAGTCCCGAGCTGGAGCTCACGCTTGTGGACAGCGAATCCATCTGCGCCGGCGCGCTCGACAAGCTCGACATGCTCGTGATGCCCGGCGGCAGTTCGCCCGCCATCAAGCGATCTCTTGGCACGAACGGCGCCGAGCGCGTAAGGAACTTCATCAAGAACGGCGGCGGCTACATCGGCACATGCGCTGGCTGCTGCCTTATGATGGAGGAGGCGCCCGATCCCACGCGCGGGCTCAACGTGATGCCGTTCTACCGCTCCGGCTCGAAGGGACGCTTTCTGATGCCGGTCGCCGTCAATGCCGCAGGCGCGGCCGCATTGGGGATCAAGGCCGCAACATACAATGTGCAGTACAGCCATGGACCGATCCTCGAGCCCAGCGCGAAGCCGATCGAGGGCGCGAAGTTCGAGGTGTGGGCCGTGAACAAGTCCGACTCCGGAAGGCATGACGACGAAAAGAGTCCCAAGATGTACGGCCGCGCGGCGATTGTCGGCGGCACATACGGAAAGGGCAAGGTGTTCGTGACCTCCTGCCATCCCGAGTACTACGAGGTCACGCGCGAGATCGTGAGGGGCGCGTTCCGCTACGTGACTGGACGCGACGTCACGTTCCCCGTGCGCCCGCGCCGCGAGCGCGCCTACACAGTGGGCGTGTATGCCTATTATTTCCTGGGCATGGACACTGCGAAGGCGTTCCTCGAGCTTGACGACGATCCCTACATCGACGTGATGCCCCTTGCCACGGAAGACATCCGCAAGGGAGCGCTCGACCATGTGGACGCGCTTCTCTTCCCGCATGCGGTCAAGGACTCCTTTGGTCCTACAACGGGCTCCATCGTGAACCGCTTCGTGTCGCGCGGCGGATTCGTGCTGGGCTGGGGCGGCGGACTCTCCTTCATGCCGAAGGGTGGCACTGCCTGCAAGAGCGGTGAAGAGGCGGTGGCGCTGCTCAAGGCAAGGAGTCGTCGCTAGCGTGTGCGAGGAAATCGAAAAGAGGAAGCGAAAATGAAGGCAATGGTGATTCCCCGTCCCGGGGAGATGGAAGTGCGCGAGGTGCCAACCCCAAAGCCGGGTCCTTATCAGGCGCTCGTGAAGGTGGAGGTGATGGCGCTGTGCAACGCCACCGACCGCAAGCTCGTGGAGGGGCATTTCCCGGGCATCGACAGCTATCCGCTCGTGCTTGGGCACGAGAATGCGGGGATAGTCGTGGAAGTGGGCGAGAAGGTGACGCAGTTCAAGCCCGGCGACAGGGTGATCGGCGGAATGGTGTTCGGCTTCGAGGGTACGGATCTGGCGTCCGGGTGGGGAGGCTTCAGCGAGTACGTGATCGCGAACGACCACGACGCAATGGTGCGCGACGGGGTGGCGGACGCTGAGCACGGGTGGTTCGAGTGCTACGAGATCCAGCGTGTGGTGCCGGAGGGGGTGGACCCCGAGGCTGCGGCGCTTCTCTGCACATGGCGCGAGGTGTACGGGGGCATTGGCGACTTCGGCATACAGCCCAAGGACAGGATGCTCATCTACGGGGCGGGTCCTGTTGGCTTGAGCTTCGTCAAGTTCACGAAGCTCATGGGCGTCAAGTGGGTGGGCCTTGTCGATCCGCTTGCGAACAAGCGCGCTCTCGCCCTCAAGATGGGCGCGGACGCTGTGTTCGCGCCCGAAGAGGTTGATTCCCCGGCGGAGTCGTTTGACGTGATAGTCGACGCCGTAGGAAACGAGAAGATCGTGAACGCGGCCATTCCCATGATAAAGCTCGGCGGCACGATAGGAGTGTACGGCGTCATATCGCAGCCAACGCTCACGATCGAGAAGGGGAAGGGTCCGTACAACTTCAACCTCGTGATCCACCAGTGGCCCACGCGCTGGCGCGAGCGCATGGCGATGGAGCCGATCTGCAAGTGGATCCGCGAGGGACGACTTTCCGCAGACGAGTTCGTGACGCATCGCTTCAAGTTGGCCGAGCTCGACAAGGCGCTTGCTGCCGTGAAGGCAGGCGAGGCGCTGAAGGTGATGATGAGGTTCTAGTTTCTAGTTTCTGGTTTCTGGTTTCTGGTTTCTGGTTTCTAGTTTCTAGTTTCTGGTTTCTGGTTTATGGAGGAGATGAAATGATAGACGTTGACAAGATCACGCCGCAGGAGCTTGCGGGAATGATTGACCATACGTTTCTCAAGGCGTTTGGCGGACCTGAGCCGATCGAGAAGCTCTGCGCGGAGGCGCGCGAATACGGCTTCGCGATGGTGGCGGTGAATCCCGCGGAGGTGAAGAGGTGTGCGGAGCTGCTCAAGGGCTCGAAGACACGCGTGGGCGCGGCGGTGGGATTCCCTCTCGGGCAGATGACGTCCGAAGCGAAGGCGTTTGAGATCAGGGATGCGATCGCGAAGGGCGCGGGCGAGGTCGACATGGTGCAGAACGTCCGCGCTCTCCAGAGCGGCAACGACGCGCTTGTGCTTGCTGAGCTTGAGGATCTCGCGAAGACATGCCGTGAGCATGGCGTCATCTCAAAGGTGATTCTCGAGACGTGCTACCTCACCGACGAGCAGAAGGTGCGCACATGCGAGCTCGCGGTGAAGGCCGGCGTTGACTTCGTGAAGACCTCCACCGGATTCGGAACGGGCGGCGCGACTGCGGCGGACATTGCGCTGATGCGCCGCACGGTGGGTCCCGCGATGGGCGTGAAGGCTGCCGGTGGAATCCGCACGCTCGACGCCGCGTTCGACATGATCCGCGCAGGCGCCACTCGCATCGGCACAAGCGCGGGAGTGGCCATAGTCGAGGCGCTCAAGGCGTTGAGAGGTGCGTGAGAGGTTTCTGGTTTCGAGTTTCTGGTTTCTGGTTTCTGGTTTCTAGTCTCTGGTTTCTGGTTTCGGGTCTTGAGTTTCGAGGTTGAGAAGTTCGTAAAAAGTTGAAGGAGATTGAGACATGAAGTGTTTGAATGTTGCTTTGGCGGTGGCCGGTGCGATGATGATGGCAGGATGCTGCAATTGCGGCGGAAAACCGTTCGCGGTGTTTCCATCCACATGCACCACGCCGGACGGTATGGCCATAGATTCCAAAGGACGGCTTGTGATAGCCGCGCCGAACTTCAACGACACCACAAAGCCGGCGGCCATCTTCCGCATCGACGAACCAGGCGGCGCGCCGTATCTCTGGGTGCATGTTCCGCCGCTTGAGAAGACGGGCCTCGCCGCGCCGATGGGGATCTGCTTTGGTCCTGAGGGCGAACTTTATGTGTGCGACAACCAGGGATGGTCCGGCAGCGAGAAGGGCGCGAACGAGGGGCGTCTCTTGCGCCTCGACTTCAAGGACGACAAGCTTGCCGCCTGCGCCGTGATCGCGAGCGGCATGGAGCATCCAAACGGGGTCAAGTTCCACAACGGAATGCTGTATGTGACTCAGAGCAGCCTCTCGAAGATCAAGGATCCGTCGGGCAAGCTTGTGAGCGGCGTGTATCGCTTCAAGCCAACCGACAGGAACATTGCGGTGAAGAACACGCGCGAGGATACGCAGCTCATCCTCACGCTCGTCACGCAGAATCCCTACTGCCAGTACGGACTCGACGGAATCGTCTTCGACGCGAAGGGCGATCTTCTTCTTGGCAACTTTGGCGACGGCACAATCCACCGCGCTACTTTTGATGCGTCTGGAAAGGTGGCGTCGTGCACAGTCTTCGCGAAGACGAACTTCGACTACTCCGATCCAGCCTCCAAGGGCTTCATCGAGCGCGCGGCGAATACGAAGATGCGCACGACGGACGGCATGTGCGTAGACGACGCGGGCAACATCTACGTGGCCGACTTCTCGAACAACGCCATTGCCAAGGTCACGCCTGAAGGCACGATCAGCGTGGTAAGGCGCGATCCCGACGGCGACGGCCAGAACGGCGGGCTCAACCAGCCTGGCGAGCCGATTCTCTGGAAGGGGCGTCTAGTCGTATCCAACTTCGACGCCGTTGTCGGTCCCGACAAGGTGAACAAGAAGAAGGCCGACCTTCCCTGCACGCTCAGCGTGATCACGCCTTGACGATAGCTTATAACGACGAGCGCGAGCAGTTGGCTCCATCGATCGAACGTCTGCCAATTGACGTTATGCGCTGCGGCGTCCTTGATGGCGAGCCTCTTGTGTGAAGTACACCCACTAACCCATTACGGCGGATAAGCAGAGTAAGTTGCGTGCGAAACACAAAAGTATGGTATAATAAACGTCATGGAGAAATGCTTCAACATCGCGGGGCCGTGCTTCCCGGACGAGCACTACATGCTGCCGGCGCTTGAAAGGCTGCCGGGGATCATGCGCATCGCCCGCGAGATGGCGCTCGGCTCGAAGCGACTCGACCTCTGTGTGGAGTTCGGGAAGTTCCGCTACGCCGTGGAGCTCAAGATGAAGCGCAACTTCTCGCCGACTGAATCGCCCGCGCAGCTTGTCGGCTACCTCGACCACCTCAAGCTCCCCGAAGGATGGATGGCGATCTTCGACGACGACGCGTCGAAGTCCTGGGACGAGAAGATCTACACCCGCGACGAAATTGTGGCCGGCAAGACCATCCACTTCATCGGACTGTGAGGAGATGACGATGACGCATGAACTGGATTTTCTGGTTGCCACAGGCAACGATTTCCAAGAAACCAACAAGCCAGGAATCACGCTTGGCATGAATGTCTTGGCTGAAACTGAGTTCATAAGTGTTATAAAGCGGTAAAAACCAAAAGTTGGAGAAGTTCGTAATGATAGATGAGAAAAAGAAACTCCTTC
>Ga0310695_10001458_pt1 | contig 55920 bp, 48 predicted proteins | sample RumenRJG_04DNA_FD_203882 | JGI IMG/M metagenome (GOLD analysis project Ga0310695, IMG submission 203882) | Bovine rumen microbial communities from Lethbridge, Alberta, Canada - RJG_04 (v2) (version 2) | ecosystem: Host-associated > Mammals > Digestive system > Stomach > Rumen | place: Canada...
AAATATTCAGTTCGTTCATAGGTAAAAAGTCTCCCTCAAAATAAAAAAAGTAGTGTCCGCAGCTTCAACCGTTTCTCTTTTATTCGGTTTCTTCACTGTCTGAGTTAAAAGCCGACATATATCTCTTTTTCTTCGGTTTCCTCAGATATTAAAGCATCAGCGTTATCTGTTTCTGTTGCTGGTGCCGTTGTAACTTCCTGTCCGGCGTTGGTCATATCAACACCAAATGCCGAAAAACTTTCTTCTCTGCGCAGTTTCAAATGCATCTCTCTTCGGTCACTCACATAGTTTTCGATGTTGAATTCCTGCGCAGGATTATCGTCTAACAGCATAGGGTACTGTTTATGACGGGTAATATCAAACTTGTCCGAGAAGAACGGACGCACTCCTCGCACTTGCAAGATACATTTACCGCCGTCCATGACCGCCAGTTCGTCCTGAGATTTCAGCTCTTTTCCGAGCTTCTGATAGTTCATTCCGTAGCTTTCCGATTGTCCACGGTTGGTAGAGGTATTGAAACTGTCGATAGTTTCCTTACCGAGACTTTCGGATATTTCTTTCAGCGTGGACTTCTCCTTACCGCCCAAAAACAGCATCGTATCACAGTTGCCCTCAATCGTATCTGCATTATCTTTATAAATAGCCTTTAGCTGGCTCTTAGCTTGCAAGATGATCGACGCACTGATTTCACGGCTTCGGATTGTCGCAATGAGCTTCTCAAACTGCGGAATTTCGCCAATATTGGCGAACTCGTCTAACAAACAGCGAACATGATAGGTCAGCTTTCCACCTGGGGAATTGTCTGCTTTGGTGCAGAGCAGATTGAATAGCTGAGAATACATGATAGCCACAAGGAAGTTAAATGTGGCATCTGTATCGGAGATGATTATGAAAAGCGCACTCAGCTCGTCACCGAGCTTATCAAGGTGCAGCTCATCGTAGGAGGTGATCTCCAAGACCTCATCTATTGCAAAAGGCGCGAGTCGTGTCGAACAGCTAATTAAGATAGACTTAGCCGTTTTTCCGGCAGCGAGCTTATACGCCTTGAATTGTTTGAGTGCAAAAGCACCCAAACGCCGTTGATCGGCATCGGGTTCAGCTTCAAAGACATCACCGTAATCAGCCATAACATCGGGATCATCGTGCTTTGTGCCGTTCAGCCAGCACTCTACGATCTCGAATTCAAGGTCAATACAGTTCTTGAACTCCTCATCGTCCTCACGGCATTCTGAATTGTTTATCATGTCGATCAGCGTTTCAAAATTCCATTGATCTTCGGGGTACATAGCAAATATCAGTGCAATATACGCAGTATAAAGCAATTTCTCCGCTTTCACCCAAAAGTCATCGCCGGACGGCTGCTGAGAGGAAGAAGTATTCTTGATAAGCACTTCCACGAATTTCAGTATGTCTTTCTCACGGTTCTTCTTGCTGATGTATGCGAACGGATTGTAGTGCATCGACTTCGCAAAATCAATGGTATTGAATACCTTGATCTTGTAAGGCTCATAGACAGGGATATATTTACCCTTTTCGTCCTTGATTAAATAGCCTTTATCGTCCTTGCGGTACACAATTTTCCCGTCTTTGTCACGTTTCAGGCGGCCCCGTTCAAGCATCTTTCCGCACTCCACAAGCACCGTGCCTTTCGGATCGGTGACTACATAGGAGGAGTGCATCTGCATCAGGTTCGGCTTTACGAAAAAGCGTGTTTTACCGGAACCAGAGCCACCGATAACGAGAATGTTCTTGTTACGGGCGAATTTCGGTGCAGAGGGCTTACCCATAGTCAGAGATTCCGTCTTAGTGAGTATCACATTGTTTTCGGGGCAGGATAAGTCCATATACGGCTCTATATCCTTTTGCGTACCCCATACGGCAGAGCCGTACTCCTCACCTTGGCGAAATTTCTTCCTGTTTTTCGACTTGATATAGAGGACGAGCCTCATTACACCCGCAAGAACCAAGCCGAAAAGAAGATCAAACGGGTGTAAACTGGGAAAGATTCTTGCAAATGCCACACCGAGATTACTCATGAAGGGCAGGAGCTTTTCCTGAAAGCCGTTGCCCTCAGCGGTTCGGTACGCAAAACCGATCAGGTTACCCACATAAGAGAAAGCTACATAGGGGATAGCCTTGATGATCAGCTTTTTGAGTTTTCTCGTGTCGATCTGCAATTCGCAGACCTTTCCTTTCTGTTGGTATCGGCATCAAAAACTGCCGTAAAAACATCATCGCCCCTTGCCCGTGGAACGGGTGCAGGCATGAAATAGCCGTAGATCATCGTCTGTTCTCCCTTGTTTTCTCTCTCTGTTTCTGTTTGCGAGGTTTGCTCCTGAGCTTCTGAGCCTGCTGCTGCATCTGCTCACGGGTGAACTCACCACGCTTTTGTGTCTTGCCCTGTCCCTTGCCGACATACTCTGAAAATGCTCTCTTGAAATCCTCTGTCTTAGCAGCTGAAAAGAAAACATGATAGGTAGGCGGAGTGGTACTTTTATCTCTTTTCAGGGCAAAATCCACATCATACTTCCTTGCGGTTTTCAGAAAATCTCCGATATTCCTGTCCGAAACCTCAATGCTATCGAGCTTGGACGGCGATTTAGCCTGCAACTGCTTGTAGGTCATTCGCCCTTTTTTCTCTGCCTTGCCCGACATAAACTCCTGCAATGCGGATTTCAGAACATCAGCGGTCATTTTCTCCGCTTTGATCGAAATGTCGATAGTTTTCTTCGCACCGTTCTCATAGTCCGACGGCATTACGCATCACCGCCTTCATCTGCGATCGGCATCTCAAAAGTGGAAAATGCTTCACTCTGGAGCCAGCGGGTAATGTCACGCTGAACATTCATCACCTTGTCGTAGTCGGACGAGTGATAGAGCAGATTCTCCCTGTTGGTCACATCAGTGCCAATGATACAGTACTCATCTTCCGAATTCTCCTCATCGACACCGACAGAACGCACTTCGACGCTGACCGCAATCAGGTTGTCATAGTTGACAAGATCACCCTCCGGCGTCAGGATTGACTTAGCCATGATCTTCACCTTCCTTTCCCAAAATCTTATTTGCCGTATTTCAAGCGGCTACTTCCGATTTCTTCATCGCACCCATAGCCACCACCTCCTCTCAGGACAATCAGCCACCATAACCGCCAAAATCTCTCTTGACAGCATACTCAGCCCATCGTCCCTCAGCGTTTTCCTTGAAACGCTTGCCGTTGGCTTCGTTGAACAGAGTGCTGATAAGATAACTCTCATAGTTCCGCACATTGTCTGTACGCTTCATCTGCTCAATAGCGTTTTCAAGAACGTTTATATCAACCTTGAGCATAGCGGACTTAACAACCTCCCTGGGGAAGTCCTGTCCGCAGATACGCTCTGTTTTCTTTCGGGAGCATATCCGCCGAACGATCATCTGAACGATCTCCTCAGCTTCTTCCTCATCACCGAGCCATTCTGCAAAGTAAGGAAATTCGATGTTGGTTTTCACCACATCGGTATAAACTTCTTTTTCGCTGATATATCCGTCAATCAGTCCATCTGTCTGGCTTTCAACATTTTCAACAGCTTTTTCGCTGCCGGAGGGGGATTGATTGATAGATACTTGATCACTCAGTATTTGATTTTTCTTTATTTTCTTCTTAGTATTTATTTGCCCCTGATTTTCTACAGCTTGAATTTCTATGGGTAGAATTTCAAGGGGTAGATTTTCTATGCCTTGTTTTTCTGCCCCTTGCGGAGATTTTTTTACGGAGACTGTTGAAACATCTCCGTCCTCATCGTATGTATCATCATCGTTCTGGTCGGCATCAGGCGTATCCTTTTCGGAATACTCATAGAAGTCGTAGACATACTCGATTCGACCGCTGTTTGTTTCATTCGGCATCAGCTTCGTGACAACAAGATAGCCCCAATGCTTCAGCTCGTCCAATGCTGCCTTGATCGCTGTTTCTTTCTCTTTGCAGATAGCCGTCAGACCTGAGATTGAGTAATCCCAATTCTCCGGCAGAGAAAGAACCTTACTTAAAAGCCCGATTGCTTTCAGGCTGAGGTTCGTTGACCGCAGATGATAGTTGCTCATTACGGTATAGTTGGCGTTTTTATTGACACGGCACACCGATGAAGCTGTTGTTTTGTTCTTTTTCGATTTTTTAGCAGACATATCCATTTTCCTCCTGTTTGCAGCTCAGGCGAGCTTCATTTGTGTGATCCTAACCTTGTTGACGGCATAGGTGTTGCCGATACGCAGGAGGTAACCTTTGTCGGTCAGTTCACTTAAAGCCTTTTTGATTGTCCTCAGCGAGTCATTCTCACATACAGCACAGAGGTCAACTGCCTTGACATAATCCGTATCAGGATTATTGAGCATCTTGGAAAGAACTCCATTGGCTTCAAGAGAAAGCTCATTGTCATTAGGTTCAATCCTTAGATTTCGGGACATAGAAAATTCCTCCTCATTTTTGTTTACTTTATACAAATTGCTTGACAATGGCAGTTTGCCATGATATAATAAATAAAACCGTTATTTGAAGAAACGGACAATAAAAAATGCACCCCGTAAAGGAGTGCTGAATGGTATTCATTTGGGCAAAAAAAAATAGCAAACAGCGTTCTAAACGAACACTATTTGCTATTCTAAAGATCTATTTCCTACCTTGTCTACCGTGAGAGTTTTGCCGCTTTGGTAGAGCGTTTGTTGGCAATTTAATAAGAAGTCCAGTGAGTTTTTTGTCTTTCTCAAAAATTCCGTTACGGTCAACAGCAAATCTACCCAATTCTACCGAAAATTCATTTCTTCCAGTTTTCTACCGAAAATTTATGAGGAGGAGTGTTTGAGGTGCATTTTGAAAATTACGATTTATCGAGCTTTATAGAATTACGAACACTATAAACTACGATATTGCGAGATTTCTGAGTGATGAAACATGACTTGGAGTGACGTAATGTGATTTGGAGTGAAACTGAGTTGAAAACTCAAAATCCACTTTTGGCAACAAAGTGCGGGTTCAAGTCCCGCCATCGGCACCAGCGTCGAGTGGGCGCATACAGTTTCGCGGTTCAGTTTTCTGAGCCGCGAATTTTTTTCCGCGCCTCAAAGCATATTTAAATCGTTTCATATTCACAAGCGAACAAGTAGTGGAGTTCCTTCGGATCGTCCGCTTTTTCATGTTATAAAAATACGCACTTCCTTACGAAGTGCGTATTTTCTTACACATAATAATATCATTAACCGCAAGAATAAGAAGCAGTAAAATACCAATCAGCGAAACAGATTTTCCTACGCCAAGCATAGGAGCGGTAAACTTGATAACTATTCTGTGACTTCCGCTTTTAACAGGAAAACCAAGGAATGCGGTATCAACTTTTACCGGCACAGTTTCTTCACCGTCCACCCAAACTCTGAATCCCTCATGCATAACAAAGCTTGTACATACAATGCTGTCACACTGATGGCATATAGTACCCGAAATTACATCACCGTGGGTTTCGGACATATCCGCAATAAAAGGTGTAATACGTGTTAAAGGTTCAGATAGTTTCTCCGGTGGAAGTACATAAGCATCAATTCCGGAGATACGTATATCCTCACCAGTCATTACAATATCGAGTTTATCGCTCATGTCTGAGATAACATATTCAAACGAATTGTTGCAGTTATGGTATTTCCATGACGGGTCACTGAGAGTATTCCTGACTCCGTTAATAGTTATACGTACATCTCCCTTATTTTCCCAGTTACGATTATCTTTTTCAGATGGGTCAGCAACATTGAAGCGGAGCAGAAGCAACTTTCCGCGGACAGATTCAGGAAGCACATATTCAAACTCTGCCCTGCCGTTTTCAGTAGATATAACTTTTTCCATGCCAACTGATTCAGAAACTGCACTGTCGAAAATATCACTGATGTCGACTTTTTCGTAACCTGAACAGAACTTTACATCGGGCACATCTGTCGGAACAATCGTATAGTTCAGCAATGCGGCGATATTATCGGGATAAACAAGCGTGCGGTACTGCCGCTCACTCATAATATCATCACGAACATATGCAAGCGGAAAAGCATTTTTATTCACGTAGATGTCAAAGCCGTCTACAGAGTCAGCCAGTTCAAAACCATAGAACGAGACCGGACGATTTGAAATGTAATACCTATCCCCCATGAAGGAATTAAAAAATGGATTTTTAGAGCGAACTGTCAGTGCAGAATTGCGGAACTCGTTTTCGTTGAACATCTCATTGAAATAGAAATTGTTATAGTCCTGTGAATGAAGAGATGAGTACACGGTGTCACTGTAATGTCGGGGCGAATAGATTTTATTGACAGAGTAAAGTCTTTCCGTATCGACAGCCGTGCGGTACAGTTCATCATCAGGAAGTTCTGAAATCAGCTTAGTAACAGATGAAGAATTAACCGTCTCATAGCTTTTTCTTGAAGTCAGCTTATCGTAGTGATTACCAAAAAGACAGACAAATATGGGAACAGCAAAAAAAACACCGATAAAAACTCGTTTGTGAGTAAAGATACACAGTGAGATACCCACCGCAACAATAAAAGCGTCAACAAGGTAAGCACCGGTCATAACGGTCATACCGCCTGTAAAAAAAGCGATAACAGAGAAAGAGATAAACAGAGCTAAAGTTTTCCGGCTTTTGAGATAAGGAAGTACATTCAGCATATCCGCAGTAAGAGTCAAAGCCATAGGCAGAAATGGAAAAAGCACCTTAGGGTCGGTATAGAGAGTGCCATTCAGAATATATAGAGTTACAGGGAAAACAGCAAATGACAGAACAGTTGCCGAAACGAACCTCTGCTGTCTGCCGCCCTTGACAAGGAAATAGAGTGCCGAAAATACTCCGAAAGCAGAAAGTCCCATCGGAGAGTTATAATATGTAAGTTTATCAATTCTCAATTCAGGAACGAGCATTTTCAGAACAGATGATTCACCGGAATTACCTCTGTTAGCGAAAAGACCGTAAGCAGTCGGAAGAATAAGCACAGCCGAAGCGCATATTCCGGCAAAAATGCAAAGAGAAAACGGTAATAGCTTTTTGAACACAGACTTCGGCTCTTCACCTAAAGCGAGCCAAATCCCGTACATAAAAACAGCAATAACCGCAGACGGTGCAAAATAGTAATTGCACATCACCATGAGGAAAACACCTGACGCGAGGATAGTTTTCTTTCCTGACTTAAAAAAAGACTCTGCACCGTGAAGTGACATAAGCAGGAACGGCATAAACGAGGTGAACATGATCTGCCTGTGAGTATTGAGTATCAGCGGCACAGAAAGTGCAAAAAACACGGTTGAAAGCAGTGAGACTGCCGAAGAATAACGTCGCCGCAGAAGAAAATATAATTCGCATTCTGAAACCAGTGCCGCGGCAACTGACGTTACGATAATGTACGTCCCCATAGGGACGGACGGCAACAGATACGAAGGAAGTATCAGCGGTGACAGCAGACCGTAATACGAAAGATTGAATATATTTTCCCCGCCGCCGGAATTAGGTGCATACGACGGGATAAGCTGACCGGTATCGTAAAAAAGTGTGCGGAAGTATTCCGGAATCGCATAGTGCTGAGAAGCCCAATCAGTTTTAGAGCCGTAAACCGTATCGGCAGATGAAATGGAAAAAATAATCATCAGAGTCATAAATACGAGTGCACCGACAGCCGGAGAGTCATACCGGAAAGAAAGCTTGTTGCGTGAATCATTCATTCGTCATACTCCTTCCAGTTTTCATAGGGAAACATATGTGAAAGCTTATTCATGGTACGTTTCTGAGAAGAATACATATCGCACAGAATAAGCTTTTCACGCATAGTTTCATCGGGAATGACGGTATCACCGGCTTTTCCGATATCCGAAGCCTTGTAATAATCACCGAAGAAAAGGAGCTTTTCAGCGGAATGAGTCTGCTCAAAAGCCTGAACAGTCAGTGCATTAGTCATTTTATGGTGGATATGACCGTATTCACCGTCGGGATTATGGGTAACAACGAAGTCCCAGTGTTTTGCCGACAAAACAAGCTGAATATCAGCCTCTATCCCCTCTTTAGAATAATTCCAGTCATTGCGGACGAAATTAGTTTTGTCCGGATAATCAAGTATCAGCGAAGTATTGCCAGATTTTTCAACAGCTCTGCGAAATTCATCAGCGCGGCGCTTATTCTTGCCATTAGTAATGCATAAAACGAAATAACCGCCATCAAGCAGATGTGCACCGCCCCATATCGTCTCATCGTCGGGGTGAGCGACAATCATAAGCTTTGTCGCATCTCCGATACAGTCCAGTTTTCCGGCAGAAAGCGGCTGAGGACAAAAAGTCTGCTCCATTCTGAAATCAACAGCACAGGCTATTGCTGAAAGAATAATAAAGCAAATCAGAAGAAATGCCAAACAAGATTTTTTTGAAATATCTATTTTCATCATACGCCTCTGTTTCTTGTTTTTTAAGATATACTAATTATACTACATTTTTCCTGTTTTTTAAAGGGTTTATTAAAAAAAGCAAAAACATATAATTTTTCATCTGTTTACATTTTATCCATTGTATTTTAAATTGTGATAGTGTATAATTTATATATAAAAACCGGAACAATCCACAGCACTTATGCTGTTTAATAAGGGAGGCATAATATGGAATATAAGTCATGGATAGAAGGTATCGACGGCTTAGCAAGTCTTTACTCATTTGACATTCAACAGGACGGAAGCTTCAGTGAGATACGCCTTATGGCGGTCAATCAGATGAATTCAGGAATGCTGATGATGAATCCGGATGCACCTGATTTTTACCCGGGCATACCGTACCGTACATACTGGATGGACCTCAATTTTGAGAATTTTATATACAAATGCGGAAGCACGCATCAGCCGCTGTATTCATACGTAAATGCACGCGGAGTATGGCTGAAAGGATTCTATATTCCAATTGCGGCTTCAATCTTTGAAGATGCGGAGTATGCACAAAGCAATAAAGAAAAGCAAACCGTTTATGCTCTTTATATTCTCATGTATTCAAATGATGTAGAGACCGATTCAATGTCTCAGCAGTCAGCAGACGTATCAAATGCCGTAATGAATATAAGTATAAAACTGCACGAGACCGAAGACTTTTATCAGGCAATGGCACTTGCTTCAGGCGAGATAGAGAAGGTATGCGGAGCTGAAAAATGTGCTGTATACACCGTTGATAAAAGCAATCAGAAGTGCATTTTCATCAACAAAGACGGTATACAGAAAGCCTACCTCGACGGTTTTACAGCTGAAATGGAGCGGACTCCCTTCGAGATAGCGGTAGCATGGGAAAAAGACCTCGCCCTCAGTGACTGTCTGCTTCTTGACGACCTCAGCATAATAAAAGAGCGCGACCCAGTATGGTACGATTCTCTTACGAGCCACGGAATAAAAAATATCATACTCTTTGCCATACGGAATAATCAGACGCTTGTCGGATTTATATGGGCGGCTAATTTTGCCACTGAAAAAATTCAGAAAATCAAGGAAACTCTCGAACTCACAACCTTCCTTATTGCCGCAGTGATTGCAAATCATCAGCTTGTTTCACAGCTTGAAGAAAAGAGTACAATCGACGGACTCACTCAAGTAAGCAATCGAAATGCAATGAATGAGCGAGTTGACGGCTTCACAACAGGCGAAACTGCACTGCCGACTTCAATGGGCGTTGTATTTGCAGACCTTAACGGACTGAAAACAGTAAACGACAACGACGGACACGATGCCGGAGACAAACTCCTCAGCCGTGCAGCAGCATTATTGAAAATATCATTCGGAGATTACGAGATATACCGTGCAGGCGGTGATGAATTTGTGATATTCTGTCCCGACATCACAGAAGAGAAGCTTGAACAGCTGATAACTCAGCTGAAATCACTCACTGACAGCACCGATGATGTAAGTCTTGCACTCGGAACAGTATATTGTAAAGGCGAATATAATATCCACACCGCAATGCAAAATGCCGACGAAAAGATGTACAAAGACAAAGAGGAATACTACCGCCGCCACCCTGAAAAGGACAGGCGAAAAAGATAAGATAAAGAAAAACGTCAGTTTAAAAAAACTGACGTGAGACTGTAAAAGACTGGATTTGAAGCAAAATTTTTCGGGCGAACAGTGTTCGCCCCTACACATACAAACGTAAAATAACCAAATTGTAGGGGCGCACATTAGAGTGCTTCCCTTAGCGGAATTTGTGGGCTACCGAGCCGTAAATTTACGGTACATATTCGGTATCCTGCGAAACCGCCAAAGGGGGCTCCCCTTGTGCGCCCCTGTTGCTTCCATATGAAATTTGACTTTTTTGACAAGCTGACGTCAGTTTAAATAAACTGACGTTTTCTTATATAAAATTAGCTTATAATGAATTAGCACTGCGTTTTTTCTCAGGATGAAGCTCATAGTAATGCTTTTTATCCTCATACATACGCTCATCTGCTTCACGAAGGGCAGTCCTTACGTCACTCATATCATCTGCCGAAGCAACGCCCAAAGCGAAGACAAGTCTGTCATAATGCTCCGTAGTTTTTCTGAGAAGTTCCACCTTCTCAGACATTTGCTCAGCATTCATGCCGGGCATGATAACGACAAACTCATCACCGCCGGCACGGAACACCTTACTTGCCGGAAACACCTCAGTCAAAGCGGACGAAGCATTTTTCAGCATGACATCACCTGCAACGTGACCTTCACAGTCATTGACGACTTTCAAACCGTTAAGGTCAGCAAAAAGCACACTGATAACACGGTCACTTTTGCCGTTTACAAGTTCATCAACATAGTTATTCATCTCGTTACGGTTCATAACACCGGTAAGCATATCACGTGAACTCAGGATATGCAGACGGTCGATCATCTGATAGCTGTAGATTTCTGAAGCAAGAACAAAGGAAGTAAGTTCAAGAGTTTCCTTGATAGTATCAGCAGCCTCTGAGTTGAAATTGATCGCCCACATATAGCCAAGATGCTCATTCTTGAAGATCAGCGGGAAGAGGACTATAGTTTTTCCGCCTGCACTTGTGATAGACTTGTACCATTCAGGATTACGTTCTTTTACAACTTCCATATCATGTTCATTTTTAACGATAAGGCAGTTACTGCCAGCAATAGTATCCTTCCACGAATCAGCGATATCATAGAAAGCATCATCAACGTAATTTTCCATAGGAATCAGGTCAGTATCCTTAGAAAAAGCCTCACAAAGAACAGAACACTTCCGGTTATCATGGTCCATGAGGAGGATACAGCAATGTTCGGAATCGCACAATTCGCGGATATCCTCACATACATCATTCATCGTTACCCTGAAATCCTCAGGACTGCGAAGCTTGATACAGGTTTCAAGAACGGACGTAGCGATATCAGATGATATAGTTGACATACGCTTTGCATCGTGCTTGAAGCTGACCTCCATAATATAAAGGCAGTAGCAGATGTTGCCGTCATCCGGACCAAGCGGAATAAACGACATATTGAACCAGACATCAAATCTTGCAGGGTGTGCATAAGCATGAAGACATTTTTTCTTGACCGCAGCATTAAAGCAAGAGTCTTCAAAATTGAGGTCACGGTTAAGATAATTAGTGTATTCGCTGTTAGGGACGAATTTTCTGACGAGCATTTCGACTCCGCCCATAGGTTTTTCGATAGAATCTATGTATATACGGTTACCGGTTACGATGCGTATAGTTCCATAGTTGTCGTCACTGATTTTTTCAACAGAAACTACACAAGCTGCCGAACTTATACTGTCAACAACGGTCTGAAAATCCATAACAATCCTCCTGTTAAAATAATCGCTACTATAATTTTACTATTTTTTACACAAAGAAGTCAAGTGAAATCTATCAAATTAACATATCAGCAACATTTTTAGTAACTTTGGACAAACTATCAGTTTAGTCTTTGTGCATTATCACAACATAAAAAACGTATAAAGAGTCAACCATCTAAAAAAAGTTGCAATATCAGCGAAGATATATTATAATAGTAGAAGAAAAAACGATCAGGAGAAACATATGGCATTAGATAAAACTATATACAAAAAACTCACAGCCATAGTCATACCTATAGCGTTCCAGTTTCTTATGGCATCACTTGTAACTGCAAGCGATGCGTTCATGCTCGGATTTCTCGACCAGAACTCTCTTTCCGCTTCTTCACTTGCCGGACAGATAGCATTCGTTTTCAGTTTATTTTACGGAGCATTCACCTTCGGTCTGTCCGTACTCGCCGCACAATACTGGGGAAAAGGCGATAAAAGAGCAGCAGAAGAGGTATTAGCCATATCCATGCGCTACATTTTGTTAGTGGGACTTGTTTTCACATTTGCATCTGCCCTCATACCGCGGCAGCTAATGATGCTTTTCACATCGGAAACACCGCTGATAAACTCCGGAGCAAAATACCTTCGCACAGTCTCGCTATCGTACTTGCTGACTGGATTTACACAGGTCTATTTTGGAATGATGAAAGTATGTGACAAAGCAAAACTGAGTTCAGCGATAGGGTCAGCATCAGTAGTACTGAATATACTTCTCAACTGGCTGCTGATATTCGGAGTAGGCTTTTTCCCGAAAATGGGCATAACCGGAGCGGCACTTGCAACGGTACTATCGAAAGTATTCGAGACAGCAATGGTACTCACTGCGGTAGCAAGAAAACAGTGTCCGGCACTGAGAATCGGCGCAATGCTTCACTCAGTCAACAAAGAACTGCACAAAGACTACTGGAAATATACAGTTCCCCTGCTGATAAATCAGATAGGCTGGGGCGGCGGAGTGACGATGTACTCAGTTATAATGGGACATCTTGGTTCAGACGCAGTTGCCGCAAATTCGATAGCAAGCATAGTGCGTTCAATCATTGCGAGTCTGTGCTGGGGCATTGCTTCAGGTGTAGGTATAATAATTGGCGGAATGCTTGGCAGGAACGAATTTGAAAAGGCAAAAAAAGCCGGCGGAAGCTTTGTACGCTTCTCTATTATCATAGGAGCGGCTTCGGGACTTGTCATACTCGCAATAACACCGCTGGTACTGCACGTTATCCACCTCGCACCACAAGCGCAGTATTACCTTAAATACATGATGTGTCTCGCGGCATATTATATCATCGGCAACTCATTGAACTCCACAATAATCACTGGTATTTTCCCAGCTGGCGGAGATACCAAATTCGGTATGTACTGCGATGTCATCACGCTATGGGGATTCGTTGTACCGCTCGGACTAATCGGAGCATTCGTTCTGAAACTGCCTGTACTCGCAGTCGCATTCATACTCACACTTGATGAATTTGTAAAAATCCCTGCTGTATACAAGCACTACATGAAGTTCAGATGGGTACGCAACATCACAAAGGAAAACATATGAAACAAGCGGAAAGACGATGTCTTTCCGCTGTTTGTTTTATTCATCGAGCAGACCTTCCTCGACCGCAAGAGCATGAAGGTCAATAACGATATCCTCATCGAGACAGTCAATAGTAAGCTTTGCACCTTCACAGCACTTGAATCCTTCAAATTCCGCACGGAAAATGTTTCCTTCTTCAAGACAAGCATTCATGTCCTGTTTGAACGGCAGACAAGGACGAAGAGTGAGTGTATAATCAATCGGATTGGTCACGCTGGGTCGCGGCCACTGGTCGAATTCATAATCATATCTGACGGCTTTAAACGGTGTATCGCATTTAATATTCACGCATAGTATCCCCTCGCGTACAAGTTCACCATTTGCAGGTACATAGAGAATATCCTCAACCGCACCGTTGACAGTCCTTTCCGAGCGTATAGCTTTTTTGCCGTCAAGCCATACACAATCATTTTCCTTATCAATGACAAATTCGCTGTCTTTCGGAACATCAAGACTATTTTCATCAATTCCGCTATAGTATACATACATCATATTGCCATTGTTTCTGCGTGAATAATGCTCGACAGTTATTCTATCTGAGTTTATCGGCATCGGGTTAGCGACAAGCAAATTATACAACCCGATAAACACTCCGATACAAACCATCCAAATCACCAATGCAAGTCTCAGTCTGAGGGTATTTCTTACCTTTCTCATTGGCTGTATATCCGGTCTGGGAACTTCGGGAACAGCCGATTTCATATTTTCGTAAACGCTTTTGCAGTCGCCGCACTCAGCGATATGCTTCTTGACTTCCTCACAAGTCTCTTCGGAAGCAAGACCATCGCAGTAAACCGGCAGCAAGTCTTTGATAATAGCACATTTCATAGTATTACTCCTTTCTCAGTTTTTGTTTAGCACGGTAGAAGGTAACTCTTGCCCAGTTTTCGCTTTTGCCGAAAAGTTCACCTATTTCCGCGAATGTCATAGCACCTGTCGCACGAAGCAGAACGATTTCCTTTTCAGTTTCGGGCAGATAATGAACTTGCCTGAGCACAAACATTTTCGAGTCTTTATTCACAGCCACACACTCCGGAGACGGCTGTGAATCATCAGTTTCCACAGGAAAAAAATCCATCTCAGCGGAAGGGTGAAGACCTCTTCGCCGTAATTCTTTTCGCCAAAGATTCTTAGCAATTGAGCAAAGCCAAGTACAGACGGAGCAATCGCCCTTATAATGACTGAGTGAGCCGATAGCTCTTACAAAAGTTTCCTGAGTAAGCTCCTGAGATAAATCGGAATCACCGCACAAAGTGTACAAATATGAATAGACCTTTCTGCCGTACTTTTCGTAATAATCCTCAATTTCTTTTTTCATATGCCGCCCCCTTTCTGAAAAGTTAGTACCCTAATAAGCACAAACGTTACATTTTTCCGAAAAAAAAGCGCACAAGTCAATTTCCCTTGTGCGAACACAAATAATACGTGATATAACAATTAAGGGGACGCCGTACACGACGTCCCCAACGCTTTATTGTATCAATATCTTATTCAAGAACAGGCATACAAGCTGCGGCATTGACAGACTTAGCCTTATCAGCAGCCTGAGCGAAAGTGAGCTTGTCCTCAGTGATGAAGGAAGTACCGTTTTCATCGGTATACGCACCCTCAGGAACATCATTGGAGTCAGCGGGAACACGGAAATACCAGCGTGCAGAAAGTTCCTCAACAGGAGCAACGAAGCTGTTATCGCTTGAAGAATCCCATGACTGAGAGAAAACAGTGACCTTATGCTTAGCAGCCTCGATTACATCACCGAGCACAGCACTTGCAGTCGGGAGCTTACCGGCACCTCTGCCGTAGAACATAGCCTGATCGATACCGTCACCGTAAACAAGAACAGCGTTGAATACATCATTTACGCCAGCCATAACGTTTTCATGAGGAACGAGCATAGGCATAACAGCGGGAAGAATACGACCGTCATCGAGTCTTCTTACAGAAGCGATGAGCTTAATAGCGTGACCGAGAACGTCAGCAGAAGCAACATCAGAGAGGTCTATCTCAGAAATACCCTTTGTATAAACGTCCTTAGGATAAACGTGTTTACCGAAAACGAGAGAAGAAATAATGCATATCTTACGGCAGGCATCGTGACCCTCGACATCAGCAGTGGGGTCTTTTTCAGCATAACCGAGTTCCTGAGCGAGCTTAAGAGCGTCAGCGAAGGACATATTATCGTTATACATTTTAGTAAGGATGAAGTTTGTAGTACCATTTAAGATACCGGCAACCTTGTCGATATCATTAGCGGCGAGACAACGGTGAAGAGGACGGATTATCGGAATAGCACCGCCGACACTTGCTTCAAAGAAGAAGTTGCAGTTATGCTCTCTTGCAGTTTTGAGAAGGATATCACCCTTTTCAGCGACAAGCTCCTTATTTGAAGTAGAAACGCTCTTACCCTTTTCGAGGCAAGCTTTAACAAAAGTGAAAGCCGGTTCAACACCGCCCATGCACTCAGCAACACCAGTAACCTCGTCATCGTTGACGATATCGTTGAAATCCTTGGTAAACTTGTCATGATAAGGCGAATCGGGGAAGTCTCTGAGGTCGAGGATATACTTGATATCCATTTCAGTACCGGCATGCTTTTCGATGCTCTTTTTATTCTTGTAGAAGAGCTCAACAACACCCGAGCCAACTACACCATGACCTAACACTGCGAATTTAACTGACATATAAAAAAACCTCCGGAAATTATTCGGCAGAGAGGACCTTAGCCTCAAGAACGCCGTCAAGTTCAGTTATAGAATTAAGGGAAACTATCTCATCGGGAGCACCCTCGGTGAGCCTTAGTGAAATATTCACCGCAGCTGCTCCGTCAACAGGAATACTCTGATTAACAGTAAGGATGTTAGCGTTAAGTCCGTGAAGGAACACAAGAGCACTCGAAAGGACTCCCGGACTGTCGCTCAGAAGCAGGTAAAGATTGACTATCCTGCGGTTGAAGAGTTCCTCATACGAAAAAACGCTGTCCTTGTACTTATAGTAAGCACTGCGCGAGATACCGATTCGCTTGCAGGCAGAAGCGAAACTCTTCTCCCCTTTCTGAGCCATCAGCTTTTTAACTTCAAGCACTTTAGTAAAGACGTCAGGCAGAATCTGCGCGTCAACAACGATAAGCTGAGATTTCTTTTCCATATCAGAACATCCTTGTATCCTAAATCTGAAATCGTCCGTCACAGACGAACAACTGTACATTGTATATTTACTATACCATGTTTTTTAGTCTTTGTCAAGAGAAAAAAGTTATTTTTTCGTCAAACTTTTCATAAAAGGGCGGTTCAGTGCGCATGACTGGCAGAAAAACTGTTTTTCAGCACTTGCAATTGCCTTTAAAACGTGATATAATAAATATGTATGCCAAAAGGCAGTTTCCTTGCGGCGAAAATTTTTTTGAAAGAAGTGTACCTCAATGACAAAAATCACAATTTTTTCAGGATTCCTCGGAGCAGGTAAAACGACACTTATCAAGAAGCTCATAAACGAAGGATATAAAGGTGAAAAGCTCGTGCTTATCGAGAATGAATTCGGACAGATAGGCATAGACGGCGGATTCCTCAAAGATGCCGGAATTGAAATAACAGAAATGAACTCAGGCTGCATATGCTGCTCACTCGTCGGAGACTTCGGCAAGGCACTTGAAAAGGTACTTGAAGAATACAAGCCTGACCGCATACTCATCGAGCCATCAGGCGTAGGCAAACTCAGCGACGTAATCAACGCTGTACGCGGCATAAACGCACACGACGTTGAGCTTGACGGCTTCACAACAGTAGTTGACGCAAAGAAGTGCAAGATGTATCAGAAGAATTTCGGTGAATTTTTCAACAATCAGATAACATATGCAAGCTGCCTTATACTCAGCCACACAGCCGGACTTTCACAGGAGAAGCTCAACGAAGTAGTTGAACAGCTCAAGGCACTCAACTCTGCCGCACCTATCGTAACAACAGAGTGGGACGAACTCACAGGCAAGCAGCTTGTTGAAGCAATGACACAGAAGAACACACTCGACGATGAACTCAAGGCACTTCTTGAAGAAGCTGGTCACGAGCATCATCACCACCACGACCATGATGAACATGAACATCATCACGACCACGATGAGCACTGCCACCACGACCATGACGAGCATGAGCATCATCATGACCACGATGAACACTGCCACCATGACCATGACGAACACGAACATCATCATGACCACGGTCCGGACTGCACCTGTGGCTGTCACGACCATGACCATGACCATCACCACCACCATGCCGATGAAGTATTCACAAGCTGGGGCAAGGAAACACCCCGCACCTACACACCTGAGGCAATAAAAGCCGCACTTGAAGCACTCGGCGACGAAGAAAAATTCGGAATCGTACTCCGTGCAAAGGGAATCGTTGCAGGCGAGGACGGACAGTGGATACATTTCGACTACGTACCCGGAGTGCCGGATGTAAGACACGGCAGTGCTGAAACTACCGGCAGACTCTGCGTTATCGGTTCAAAGCTGAACGAAGAAGCAGTAGCGAAGCTATTCTGCGTAGAATAAGGAGGACACCATGCCTAACAATCAGGAACCAATTCCGGTATACCTCTTTTTAGGATTTCTCGAATCAGGAAAAACCAAGTTTATTCAGGAGACCTTAGAGGACAAGCGCTTCAACACAGGTGAAAAGACACTTCTCCTCGTCTTTGAGGAGGGCATAGAGGAGTACGACACCTCACGCTTTGTAAAGAAGAACTGTATAGAGATAAGAAATATCGAAAGCAAGGAAGAAATGACTACTGCAAACCTTGCACGTCTCGCAATGGAGACAAATGCTGAGCGAGTTGTAGTTGAATACAACGGAATGTGGAACGCATCGGATTTCTTTCAGAATATGCCGCAGAACTGGGCAGTATATCAGGTGATGTTCTTTGCTGATGCATCAACGTTCCTCAATTATAACGCCAACATGAGAAGTCTCGTTGTAGACAAGCTCAATCTCTGTGAACTCGTGGTATTCAATCGTTTCGACAAGAACTACGACGTACAGGAGTTCCACAAAATCGTACGCGGAGTAAGCCGCCGTACCGAAATATGCTACGAATACACTGACGGACAGGTCGCATATGACGATATAGAAGACCCGCTCCCGTTTGATGTAGAAGCCGACAACATAGTAATCAAGGACGAAGACTTCGCCCTTTGGTACAGAGACATCATGGACGACCCCGGAAAATACGACGGCAAAACCGTTACATTCAAAGGACTCGCCGCAAAGAATAAGAAGTTCCCCGCAGGCTGTTTTGCACTTGGCAGACATATAATGACCTGCTGTGTAGAAGACATACAGTACTGCTGGGCAGTAGCTGAATGGGACACTCCGTTCGAGCCGAAACAGCCAAAACACTGGGTAAACGTATCTGCAAAGATAAGTGTACAGAAACACAAGCTCTACCGCGGTGCCGGACCCGTCCTCAAGGTCATCTCACTTGCAGACGCAGCTCCGCCGGAGAAAGAAGTAGCAACATTTTATTAAGAATAAGCCACAGAAAGGTGGAATAACAATGAGTAAAATAAATATAGGATTCATAGGTGCAGGCAACATGGGAACAGCTATCATGAAGGGTATAGCAGGCAGTCCGGCAGGTGCAGATATCAGTCTTTTTGCATTTGACCCAGACAGCAGCAAGGTAGCGTCACTCGCTGAATACGGTGTAACAGCCTGCGGAAGTGAAGCAGAGCTTACTGAAAAATGCGGCTACATTTTCCTCGCAGTAAAGCCGCAGGTTATCGAGCCTGTCATCGAAGCAGCCGCACCCGCAGTAACTCCTGACAAGGTAATAATCTCAATTGCAGCCGGAATCTCAGACGAGTTCATCGCATCAAAGACTATCCCCGATGCAAAGGTTATCCTCGTAATGCCGAATACTCCCCTCCTCCTCGGAGAAGGAGCATCTGCACTTTCACGCAATGAAAAAGTAACGGATGAGGAATTCGACCTTATCCTCGGAGTATTCCGTTCATGTGGAAAAGCAGCAGTTGTCCCCAAGGACAAGATGAAGGAGATAATCGCAATAAACGGCAGTTCTCCGGCATTCATCTACCTCTTTGCAAAGGCATTTATCGACTATGCCGAGTCTGAAGGAATCGACGCAGCCGCAGCGACTGAGCTGTTCAGTCAGAGTCTCATAGGCTCAGCAAAGATGATAACAGATTCCGGCTATTCTATCGCCGAGCTGATAAAAATGGTATCTTCACCCGGAGGAACAACTCTCGCCGGACTTGACCGTCTCTACGAAGGCAAGCTTGAAGAAACAGTAAAGAATTGCTGTGAAAGCTGTACCAAGAGGGCATACGAACTTTCAAAATAAGTTCTAACCCTTGTCCCATTTGCATATCCTTATCGTAAGAGAAAGGATGGTGCAAAATGAAACATTTGCAGTATATACCCGCACAGACAGGAAAAAATGCCGGACTTGCACTAATGTCCGCAGCCATTACATCCGGAGTAGTCATAGGCTCAATTCCCGCAATAAAACAAGCCGGAGAAACATCGCCGTGGCTTCACCAGTATTTTTCACCGATTTTGTGCGGAGACACAGTATTTTCAGTATTCGGGAAAACGCTTCTGTCGGAGATAATTTTTCTTACGGCAGTATTTCTGCTCGGGACATTCGCATTCGGACAGGCTGCCGGAGGAATAATGCTCATCTACCGCGGTATCGGCATAGGAGTGTCGGTAGCGCAGATGTACACCGTCGGCGGACTGCGTTCACTTCCCGCAGTTGCAGCACTTGCACTGCCGTACTCGCTTGCGGTATCATTTGTAGCGATACTTGCAGTAAGGGAGTCAATGCGCTCGTCAAACCGAATACTTATTTATTTCGCCACAGGAAAGTCAGTCGGCAGTGAACGCCGGGGACTGAAAATGTACTGCATACGTTTTGCGGTACTAATGATAATATCACTTTTTATATCTGCCGCAGACTCGCTGCTGAACTACATTTTCGCGGGACTGCTCTGAGAAAACGGAGGATTGTTAAAATTGGGTCTGTTAAACAATGATTACGAAAGTGCCGGTCCGGGCATAGCAAAGAACGCTCCGCACAAGAAAGGCATCGCGCTGTTTTTCGACATTTTCTACCGCAAAAAGTGGAAAATCGCAGGACTGAACCTGCTGTTTTTCCTTTTCTTCATACCGGTACTTCTGATGCTTCCGGCAATATACTACATCAAGCAGCCGTACATCTGCTTGGGAGTACTGGCGGTACTGTTCATCACATTTGCAGTCAACATAGGTCCCGCACTTGCCGGTCTGACCAAAGTCATGCGTCTCTTCATCATAGAGCGCCACACATTTGTAACACGTGACTTTTTCCGTGGTTACAAGCAGAACTTCAAAAAGGCATCGCTGATAGGGATACTTGACGTACTTGCAGCAGCATCAGCATATGCCGGCTACAACGTCTATCCCGACCTTGCGGTACAGTACGGCAAGATATTTTATGTACCGCTCGTACTGACATTCAGCGTAGCGATAGTTGCCGTAATGATGAACTACTACATCTTCCTGATGATGACCGCTACAGACCTTTCATTCAAGAATCTGATAAAGAATTCATTCGCACTTGCATTTGTGTCACTGAAACAGAACATACTCACAACAGTAATGATAGGAGTACTTGCGTCAGTGATGGTAATACTGCTGATGTACGCAATGCCGCTTTTCATGCTTGTACTGCCGTTTTTCCCGGCAGCACTGATGTGGTTCATAGCCTGCTTCAACAGCTACCCGGTTATACAAAAATACGTCATCGACCCGTACTACGAAGAGAAGGGCGAGATAAACCCTGAACGTACCGACGGATTTGAAGACATCGACGAAGAACCTGTTTTTGAGGACATGGGCGGCAGGGAAAAACCGATTGAAAAGCGAAAAAAAGGCAAAGGCAGACACATATCATAAAAACACCCCCTTATCGGCAGATAAGGGGGATTTTTCATATAGAAACATATTCGGGGTCGGAATTAAATTCCGTGAGGTGCGAGTCGATAGCCTCACGGTCGAGGTAATCGCCGATAACTATCAGTACTGACTGTCCATCGCTGACGGGGTCAGTTTCGATTTTATCGGGCATAGCGTTTATCTTCAGCCAGCCATATTTTTCAGTAAAAAGCGAACCCTTGATACGGAAAATACGTCCGCATTTTTCATCGCGCATGATGTCACTGATAACAGTAACTATCCTGTCATCAGGAATAGAAATATGCATAAAATACCGAACAGAGCTGAGGATTTCGTCGGCTCTGAATTTTTTTACATAGCTTGAACTGCGATACCCTGAATTCATAATGGCACTGAAATCGTCGTTATTCAGTTCATTCCAGTCTTTCGCGATAACATCTTTCACAGCAAATCTGCGGTCACATTTAATCTCTTCAAGAGCCGAATTAAGGTGCTCTATCATTTTTTTAACATCGACATCAGCATTATACTTGCTGACAACGAGTTTACCGCAGCACGATGCTTCCGAAGCGAACAGATACTCCATCTGTTCAGTCATTCTGTCATCGGATTCAGGGTCGATGATACCGATAATACTTCCAACTTCAAACCAATTATCGAGTGGAGACTCATGCAGAATATCGAAAAATTCGTCCATATCAAAGACACCGGACGGTTCAACGATAACGCGGTCGAAGTGCTGCATACCGAGAGAAATGAGCTGAGTTTTGAATCTTCTCCTGTGGCAGCAAGGGTCGGCAGTACCCGCTATCATTTCGAGCTGACAGTTATCGCATTTCAGGTCTGAGAGCATGAGCATATCTACGTTAACAGCACCGAGGTCATTCACAAGTATTGCAATACGCAGACCGCAGTCAATGAGATGACGTGCATAGTGAAGCAGAAACGTAGTCTTACCCGAACCGAGAATACCTGTTAAAAGGTCAATTTTAGTCATTTGCGTCCTCCTTTTTCAGACTTACAAGAAATACAGAACCTTCATCGGGCTTACTTGTAACATAGATTTTTCCGCCGCAGCGGGTAACGATTTCTTTGCAGAGTGCAAGACCGAGACCGTTTCCCTGAGACTGACGAGAGCTGTCTGCCTGATAGAATTTATCAAAGATATGCCGCTGCTGCTCCTCTGACATACCGATACCTTCGTCGCTGATAAAAACCTTGTAATGATGCGGCGACTCTTCAAGCTTGACGGTAATAGTGCCGCCCTCATCGGAAAACTTTATCGCATTGCTGATGAGATTAGTCCATACCTGAAACAAGAGCGACTGCTGCCCGCGTATAACGAGTTCAGGCAAATCAAGGTCAAAAGAGATATTACGGCTGTTCCACTTAGGTTCAAGGAGAACAATCGCCTCGCGAAGCTGTTCATCGAGACGGTACTCATCAGGTGCATCAAGTGCGACCTGATTTTCAAGTTTAGAGAGTCTGAGGATATTTTCAGTAAGGTCGTTGAGTTTTTCGATACTGAAAAAAGCCTTTGAAATGTACTCAGCACGCTCCTCCTCGGAAATTGACGGGTCCTGAAGCAGAGTGAGGTACCCATTAAGCGACGAAAGCGGAGTTTTGAACTCATGTGAGACGTTAGCGATGAAGTCATTACGTATCATTTCTATAGAGTTGAGTTCCTGAGCCATGTCATTGAAATTCTCGACAGATTCCGCAAGTTCCTTGACTCTGCCCCTGTATTCGAGCCGTACACTGTAATCGCCCTGTGCGATTTTTTTAGTAGCCTTGCTGATATCTGAAAGCGGACGGAAAATGTTCCAGACTGCAAAATACGAAAGAGCAGAAGCAAGAACGACACTGATAATATATATACTCAGTCCGCCGTAAGCCGGAAAAGCACCTGTACCGAAATTGACTCCGAGCTTTTCGAGCAGGAACATGAACATCACGAGTATGAGCAAAAGAGCGAATATAGTAGCGAAGAATGCGATCGTTAGTCTGCGTGTGAGACGTTTATAGTGCCGCATCTCGATAGGTTTCTTATTATTAATCATTTTTCACAGCCCTGTAACCGAGTCCGCGTATAGTAACGATTTTGAAATCGGGGTTATTTCTGAAACGTTCGCGAAGTCTGCTGATGTGAACATCAAGAGTATGCGAGTCAATGACCTCCTCAATGCCCCATATATCGTCGAGTATTTGTTGACGTGTAAAAATCTGACCCGGATAAGAGAGAAGCTTATACAGAAGCATGAACTCTTTCTGCGGGAGTATCTGACTGCCCGAATTGTCAGTGACGGTCCACGTAGTGTATTCGAGAACAGTACCGCCGAACGTGAGTTTTTTCTCGCTTGCACTCTTAGCACGTCTCAGCAAAGCTGTAACACGCATTATCATTTCGTTCAGGTCAACAGGTTTGACCATATAATCGTCCGCACCCGAACCAAAACCGTTCCTTTTATCCGTAATATCGCCCTTTGCGGTAATAATAATAACAGGAACATCGTTTCCGGACTCGCGGAGTTCTCTGATGAAATCGAATCCGTTCATACCAGCCATCATAACATCAGAAATAATGAGGTCGATGTATTCAGTATCAAGCACTTCTAAAGCCTTGTCGGCATTTTCCGCACCAATAGCACCGAAGCTGTTTTTCGTAAGAGTACGGCAAAAAAGCTCACGCAGGTCACGGTCGTCTTCAACAACAAGTATCCGGAACATAATAAACCTCCTAAGCAGTATTACGTAATCATTATATCACACAATTGCCGTAATTTCAATAACAGGCGAATGAATACTCCCCTGCTGAAAAAAATTTCAAAAAAAGTATTGACAAACGAATATAAACGTGCTATTATGTAAGTGTAATATCCGTATTACTCGATATAGTACACTTGCTACAGAAAGGAGATAGTCTATGTTCTCTATTGACCTAACAAGTAGAATCCCTATATATGAGCAGATACACGATAATATCATATCTCTCATAGTCAAGGGAACACTTTCTGAAAACGACCAGCTTCCAAGTGTGCGGGCACTTGCGAAGAACACCGGCGTAAACCCCAACACTGTCGCGAAAGCCTATCAGGAACTTGAACGCAATGGAATAATCTATTCTGTTCCGGGACGCGGAAGCTTCATAGCCAAACCCGACAGCAGTGTATTCCAGAGCGCCGTACTGACAGATTTCGATGAAGCAGCAGAAGCATCATTTCAGCGCGGAATCCCCCGTGACACACTAAAGCAGCATATCGACAACATTTACGACAAGCATGAGAAAGGAGAACTTATATGATTGAACTAAAAAACACAGTAAAAAAGTTCGATAGCTTTACAGCGCTTGCCGGCGTTGACCTGAAAATAGAAAAAGGAACTGCTTACGGACTTCTCGGTTCAAACGGAGCCGGTAAATCCACTATACTGAGACTTCTCTCGGGTATCTACAAACAGGAGAGCGGAGAAGTCCTCATCGACGGAGAACCGGTATACGACAATGTAAAAATCAAGCAGAAAGTATTTTTCATCAACGACGAAACGGTACAGTTCGGTAGTTTCACACTGAAAAAACTCAAGAACTACTACAAGAACTACTACCCGAACTTTTCAGACGAAGTATTCGAGAATCTGCGACAGCGAATAAATCTGCCGCTCAACAAGAAGATAAACACATTTTCAAAGGGCATGAAGCGTCAGGCGATAGTTATAATCGGACTCGCCTGCCGGACTGATTATCTTCTTCTTGACGAAGCATTTGACGGTCTCGACCCGACAATGCGAATCATCGTAAAGAAAATGCTCGTTGACGCGATGCTCGACCGTCAGCTTACCACAATTATCTCCTCGCACAATCTCAAGGAGATAAACGAGGTCTGTGATACCGCAGCACTGCTTCACAACGGAAAGATAGTATTCGCACGCGAGATAGACAGTCTCAAGGGCGAGGTACACAAGATACAGGTAGTATTCCCGAAGAATCCCGACGGAACACCTGTTGAATACACAAGAGAAGACATCGCCTCAACAGGAATTGAAATACTCCACTTTGAACGCAGTCAGAGTATATACTACATCATCGCAAAGGGCGACGAAAACACGGTCAAGGCAGCATTTGCGCCAAAGGACCCGCTTCTTCTTGAAATGATACCGCTTACACTCGAAGAAATATTCATCTATGAACTGGAGGTGCTCGGCTATGACAGCAACGACATCGGCAAATAAAAGCTTTTTCGGCAGGCGCTTCATTACCGACCTTGCTTCAAACAGAAGACTACTTATAATAAACATCGTACTCGAACTTCTCGGACTCCCTGTAATCACAGGAGCGGCACTTGCATTAATGAAGATATCCGAACTTGAAAAAGAGAATCCCTCAGCCGATTACGATGAATTATACCTCTTAGTAATACCGTTCATAATGCTCGGTACAGTAACTATAATAGTCGGCATATTGCTTGGAATCGTAATAGCGCTTTTCCATTATGACTACCTCTACCGGAAATCAATAGTTGACATGAACTATTCACTTCCGCTCAGCACAACACAGCGCTTCTTTGCAGACTATCTTTCAGGACTCTGCATATACATGATACCTGCTGTATGTGCGTTCATACTTAGTCTAATAATCTACGCAACAGGAAGTATGTTTATAGACACTTCCCAAATATCCGAAATACTGCCTAATCTGATAATGATAGTCGTAGCAGCACTTGTCGGAATGGTAATGCTTTACACAGTTTCAATTCTCTCGATAGTATTCTGCGGAAGCACATTTGAAGCGATATACAGTGTACTGGCAGTAAATGTAATGATACCCTCCGTTATAGCTTGCTTATGGTTTGCAGTAATAAGTGCATCAAGCTACGGAATGGTATTTGAAAACATCGTAACAAGTCCACTTTTCACAGCAACATCACCTATTGGCGTAGCAGCATTCATTTTAGAATTCATGTCTAACTCTCCCCGTGACACAATAAACGGCGAGATGATGCAGTACTATAATTCAATGTTCATACGCTGGATAATAGTAACCGTCATCATGACTGTTATATACCTTGCAGCTGCATTTCTGCTCAATCATTTCAGAAAGGCAGAAAGCGTATCAAAGCCATATGTATACAAGGCATTCTTCTACATGATATTCGGAGCATCTGTATTCTGTATCATGTCACTCTTCATCTCAAACGGAATAACATCTATCCCCGCAGTAATAATGTGTGCAGTAGGCTGGTTTATCATGGAAGTGATAACACGCCGCGGATTCAAGAAATTCTGGACTGCCCCTATCGGATTTATAGCGACAGTTATCGGAGTTTACATGATATGCGGATTCTGCAATATCACAAACGGATTCGGAGCATCACGCCGTGTACCGTCAGCAGTCAGCGTTGAGAGCGTAAATATAGGAATAACAAACGATGCTATACTCCCCTACGATATCGAAGAGGTATCATTCCGTGATAAGGACGTTATCAAATCCGTAATCGCACTTAACAAAGAAGCAGTCGACAGACACTTCAACTTTGACAATTACTCCTACGACTATATTGATTTTGATGAACGTGAGGACGGCTACGACAATTCAACAACCATAAATATAAGCTATCACACATTCTATGGAACAAGTACCCAAAGAAGATATGATGTACCAAGCTATATGCTTGCCGACATCATAAAGGGAGTACTCACATCTGACGAATACGCATCATATGCACAAAGTGAAATCGCATATAACCTTGTAAACTATGCACACGAATATTCAAATGCTGATGAGTCTGAGAACTCAAACAGACCGTTAAGATGCACTATACTCAACAAGCTTCATCAGGAAGCGTTAACTAAGTCATTCACCAGAAAAGAAATTGATTCAATAAGTAAGGCATACGAAGAAGACCTCAAAAACATGACAGAATCCGACCTTATGGAAGGCAATGTATACTGCTACATCGGCGATTACTGGGTACTTGATTCGTTTGAGAATACAAAGGAAGCTCTCGGAGTTGACATTGCACCCATCGACGTAACCGCAATAGATAATACCAGCACTTACAACTCCGGCTTCTCGATAAGCAAATACCCGACAATTTACTATGACGTAAGGGAGACATTTGAGCAGAAGGAAGACCTTGAGCATCAGCCGTTCAGCGTACTCAGAAATCATTATTATTACGATTACGACAGCAACGACAATGAAAGATTTGCAAAGCTTGATACGCTTGTAAGCATCTTCCCTAACAGCACAGACTTTTACGACTCCGAATCTGAGATACCAGTTCGAGCAAACAAGTATCTTGAAAAGCTTATCGAAACAGCAAAGCCGATAGTAATAGATGAAAAGCCAATAGCAATGATAAGAAGCAATGGCTACCAGCTCTTTATAATCGACACCAAAGAAAACAGAGAGCTCATCAAGAAATATTACAATAGCTGATGAACAAAGGAAATGAAATATAAAAGAATGATACTTCTCTCAGCCGCACTTGCATTAGCAACAGGCTGTACAGAGATACCGGCTGTACCGGTTGAAAGCTCGGTACCTGAACCAGTTACTGAAACTGAGACCACGTCTGCGGCACCGGTAACTGAACCCACAGTAACCGAAACTGAGCCTGAAACAACTGAAACAGCCACCGAAGAAAGATATCCAGCTCTCCTTAACTCGCCCGCCGACATCGCATTAAGCGATGTTGACGGTGACGGGTACGAGTACACATTCACGTATAATGACACAGTCTATCACGCTAACTATATACCAGATAAGTGGCAGGTGATAGACTCTTATCAGATACGTAATTCCAGCGATATCGAGAAGATATGTCAGGCACTTTCTGACGAGCACCCGATACACACTGCCGACTATACAGACTACCGTACAGCCGACGATATGGCACAAGAGTGGAAACAGCATAATCTTGCATATGATGTACTTCCGAGCGATTCAGAGTGGAAGGAAAGTGCGCGAAACGTCGACCTCGACCCACAGGATGAAAACAAGAGTGCATATCGAATGTTCAAAGACAGGTTCATCGAAGAATACTGATGAAAAAGTCAATACTTACGATTCTGATAGTGATAGCAGCAATAGCGCTGACAAGCTGCGGAAAAGTATAGACTACGAACTTCCTGCCGACGCTACAGCGTTTAATACAGGCACATTCATTAATCCTGACAACAAAGACGATACTTACCAGTCAATAGAGTATGGCGGAAGGACCTATATCCCATATGGAATACTGAAAAAAGGTATTGACAGTGACGATACCGGCAGATGTCTCGAATACGAATACTGGAAAAAAAAGTCCCTGAAACGATGTTTCAGGGACTTTTTTAAGCCACAATCATGTCTTGATGAAGATTTTATCATCGGCAGAGTGTTCAGATAAGTCATTCCAGAACAGTCCATCAGGACGGAGTTCAAACTTCGCACTGCAATTCTCAAGGACAACCTTTCTATCAGGCTCAGAATCAGGAGAAGAGTACTCAACGAGTGTCTGAATACCATTACCGTCGCAGACGAGGTTCTCACCGTCAAATACGAGCGGATAGTCCCACTCAACATGAGAAGCGGCACTTGATGACCATGTAACAAGCGCACGGAAATTTCCATCACCCTTGTCCTCAATGGTGATATAAGCTCTCTCACTGCCCCAGCGACCGACAAAAGCATCTGCGGAGGAATTAACTTCATCATCACCGCGTCCGTCGTCGCCGAGTCCACCCTCACCGTACAGTCTAACATAATGCTGTTCATACTCAGTAACAGGGTTAAGGTTTGAATCATCACTGCGAGTAAAGCTCATAACAGAGTCAGACAAATCAGAATTGAATATATACCCCTTATTGCCCGATTCATCAACAGCACCATACTCTATCATACCTGTATCGGTTCTGTTGCCGTCAGGCTGAAAGCACTCATATTTACCGTCAGCAGAGACATGAATCCAACCGAGGTTATAATCACCGTCAACATACCAGTAACCAGCAAGATCACTGATGTCAGCAGTTTCCTGAGTGTCAGCAGATGCAGAAGCAGTTTCACTTGTAACAGATGTCGTCTCAGTCGGAGCAGATGAAGCATCTGACGCTGATTCAGAAGCAGTTTCAGAAGTTGAAGCGGCAGTTGTCGGAGCCTTGAAATCTGAAGATTCTGATACATCTTTTCCGCATCCTGTAAACATTGCAGCCACAGCTAATAAAGCGGCAACAGCTATTATTTTTTTCATTTCATTACCTCATTTCAAAAAAATGTCACCTATACTAATGTCTGCGCGAAATGCGCTCTCCGAACAGAATTCGGGGGCAATAAACGATTATTGCTGACACATATATTATATACCAGACTTAAAAGCTTGTCAAGATAGAACATGGGACAGATAGGGTATTAACACCTGATCTGTCCCAAATATTATCAATCAGCAATAAAAGCAGCAAAAGCCTTGTAAGCCATGAAGAGGTCGAGTTTAGAAATCACCTCAAACGGAGCGTGCATAGAGAGTACCGGAACACCCATGTCGATAGTATCAACATCGAGGTTAGCGATATAAGCAGCAACAGTTCCGCCGCCGCCGGCATCTACTTTACCGAGTTCACCTGTCTGCCAGATGACATCACGGCTGTCCATGAGACGTCTGATGCGACCTGCGAACTCAGCTGAAGCGTCGGAAGTACCAGACTTACCGCGAGCGCCTGTATACTTTGTTATGCACACACCCTTGTTGACGTATGCGCAGTTATTGCGCTCATTGACCTCAGGATAAGTCGGGTCGAAAGCAGCATTAACGTCAGCGGAAAGGCACTCAGAAGCAGAAAGGACATCTCTGCCCTTAGCACCGAGTGACTCAGCGATATCGTGAATGAAGTATTCAAGGTAAGACGAGCAAAGACCGGTATTTCCATCACTGCCAGTCTCTTCCTTATCAGTGAGAACAGTAACAGCAGTATGAACAGGAGCATTGCAGTCGAGAGTAGCTCTGAGAGCGGGATATGAGCAGCAGCGGTCGTCGTGACCGTATCCGCCGATGAGACTTCTGTCGAAGCCGATATCTCTTGCCTTGAAAGCGGGAACAGCTTCAAGCTCAGATGAGATGAAGTCAGCCTCAGTGATACCGTACTTCTCGAAGAGGATATTGAGGATATTCAGCTTAACAGCCTCACTTGTTTCGTCCTCACGGAATGGAATAGAGCCGATGAGGAGGTTGAGGTCTTCACCTTTTATGAGTTTAGTAGCAGTACGCGTCATCTGCTCAGTAGCAAGATGAGGGAGAAGGTCAGTAACGCAGAAAACAGGGTCATTCTCGTCCTCACCGATAGAAACGCTCACCTTAGAGCCGTCAGCCTTTATGATAACACCGTGGAGAGCCATAGGAATAGTAGTCCACTGGTATTTTTTAATACCGCCGTAGTAGTGGGTCTTGAAGAGAGCGAGCTCATTGTCCTCATAGAGAGGATTCTGCTTGAGGTCAAGTCTCGGGGAGTCGATGTGAGCCGCACAGAGTCTCACACCTTCTTCAATAGGAGCGGTACCAATAACAGCCATGAGAATAGCCTTACCGCGGTTATTGCGGTAAATTTTATCGCCGGCTTTGAGTTTCATACCCTTCTTGTATTCAGTGAAGCCGTTTTCTTTAAGGAGTCTGAGAGCCTCCTCCACAGCCTCACGCTCAGTTTTAGCAGTATCAAGGAAAGCCTTGTAATCGTCAGCAAAAGCAAATGAAGCCTTTTCGTCCTCACTGCTTATCCTTGTAAAGCCGTTCTTGCGCTTGAGGAAAAGCTTTTCCTTAAGTTCTTTTGATATTTTATTCTTTTCGCCCATGTTAAAAAAGCTCCTTCCTGTATTTACTCAGCGACTGACGCCGCAGCGATACGGTCGTAGTAAATATCCTTTATCTTATCAGAGACCTCGCGCGAAATAGCGTTAACGGTCTCGATAGAATCGTTGTTGCCGATAATATAATCGGAATGAGACACGAAAAACTCCTCATCGAGCTGAGAATTCATACGTTCAGCAGCCTGTTCACGAGTAAGACCATCGCGTTCGATGATACGTTTTTCTCTTACTTCAGGCTCTGCGATAACGGAAATAATGATCTCGCAGAAGTCGTCAGCGCGGCTCTCGAAAAGAGTAGGCGCATCGAGGAGAATTAGTTTTTCGCCGTTCTGAGAAAAGTCTCTGATCTGACGGAGTATCTCTCCGGTGATATAAGGATAGATAATAGTATTGAGAGAATCGAGCTTGCACTTGTCAGTGAAAACGATTTTAGCGAGAGCCTTTCTGTTGAGAGACTTGTCAGGATTGAGGATATCGCATCCGAAGAAGTCAGATATATCTTCAAGGCACTTACTGCCCTTTTCGACGACATTTCTCGCAATTGTATCCGCATTGATAACAGCGAACCCGTTATCCTTGAAAACGCGGGAAACAGTACTTTTGCCCGCACCTGTCTGACCGGTAAGACCAACGATCATAATGCCTTCAAGACTGTTCATATCCTTATCACCTCGAATCCAGCCGCCCTGATGAGACGGTTATATACTGCAAGTCCGACCCCTTCGGTAGAAGGAGCGCGGACATAGACCTTTTCAGCACCAAGGTCATCGAGTTCTCTCAGGCGCTGAAAGAGCCAGTGAGCCTGACGAGAGCTGTCAGCCCCGTAGGTCATATATCTGTAAGGGAAGTCATTTTCGTCGCCGTCAAAGATCAGCGTCCATACATTGTCATTGTAGTTATCGCCGACAAGAGTGATAAAATCAGCGAGTGATGACTCAACCATGATAATATCAGCTTTCGGGGAATAATGCTTGTATTTCATACCCGGAGAAGCGACTTTTGCACCTTCTGCAACTTCATGAAGTATCGCAGGGTCTATAACGACCTCGCCGCAAATCTCAAGGAGCATTTCGCGGGTAACAGCGCCGGGACGTAGGATCCTTACCGAATTATCGCTATCGAAGGCGATAACAGTTGATTCAACGCCGAATTCAGACTGTCCGCCATCGACAACAGCGGCTATCTTGCCGTTCATATCGCGCATAACGTGCTCAGCCGAAGTCGGACTTGGAAGACCTGACGTATTAGCAGAAGGCGCAGCTATAGCGCAGCCTGACATTTCAATTATACGGTGCATAGCCGGATGTGACGGCACACGAATACCGACAGTATCGAGTCCGCCGGAAGTCACCATAGGTATACGCTCATTCTTAGGGAGTACCATAGTAAGCGGACCCGGGCAGAACCGCTCTGCGAGTTTAAAAGCGAGCTGAGGTATCGACGATGTGAAATCGACAGCCTGTGAAAAATCGGCAAGATGAACTATCAATGGGTTATCTGCGGGGCGTCCCTTTGCAGCAAAGACGTTCCTGACAGCCGCCTCATTAGAAGCGTCAGCGCCGAGTCCGTATACAGTCTCAGTGGGGATACCGACCACCTGACCGTTTTTGATCATATCAGCAGCGAGAGCAATATCCTCATCGCTGCATCCGAGCAATAGAGTTTCCATAACCGCTTAATCTTCCTGACTTGCCAGCTTTGCAGCCTGATCTGCCGTAGCGAGGGCATCGAATACTTCATCGAGGTTACCGTTCATCATGTCCTCGAGGCGATAGATAGTAAGACCGATCCTGTGATCGGTGAGCCTTCCCTGCGGAAAATTATATGTGCGAATACGTTCTGAGCGGTCGCCCGTACCGACCTGCATTTTTCTTTCAGAAGCGACCTTAGCAGCCTGTTCTTCCAGCATAGCCTCATAAATACGGCTGCGGAGTATTTTCATAGCCTTGTCCTTGTTCTTATGCTGACTGCGTTCGTCCTGACACTCAACGACAACATTAGTCGGCAGATAAGTTATACGTACAGCAGACTCAGTTTTATTGATATGCTGACCGCCGGCACCGCTTGCACGGAAATAGTCGATTTTGAGGTCAGTGGGATTGATTTCGAGTTCAACCTCATCTGCTTCAACGAGAACAGCAACAGTGACCGTTGAAGTATGGATACGACCCTGCGATTCAGTTTCAGGAACACGCTGAACGCGGTGAACGCCGCTCTCGTATTTGAGACGTGAGTACGCACCATCGCCCTCGATAGAGAAGCTTATTTCCTTAAAACCGCCGAGTTCAGTGGGGTTAGCGTTAAGGACCTCCTGCTTCCAGCCTTTTGACTCAGCGTACATGGTATACATACGGTAGAGTGAATTAGCAAACAGAGAAGCCTCCTCACCGCCGGCACCGCCTCTTATCTCAATGATGACGTTTTTGTCATCGTTAGGGTCTTTAGGGAGAAGCAGGACTTTAAGTTCCTGAGTGAAGGCTTCCATAAGCACTTTATTCTCTTCAAGTTCAGCCTGAGCCATTTCCTTGAAATCCTTATCAAGACCGCCGGCATCGAGGAGTTCCTTAGCTTCATCGAACGAAGCCTCAGCCTTTTTATACTCGCGGTACTTTTCTATGATAGGGGTCATATTCTTGAATTCGCGCATAAGCTGAGTATACAGCTTATTATCGCTTACAGTATCGGGGTCAGCGAGCTTATTGCTGATCTCCTCATATTTCTGCTCCATAAGGGCAAGCTTTTCAAACATCAGATCATTCCTTCCAGTATTGATAACATGAAATAATGTCCTGAGTCTATCCCTCAGTCTCCCGCCTTATTTTTTTAATATTTTTTTCAATTTTATTACGGGGGATCATGAATTCTCTTCCGCAGCCGACACATCTGAGTCTGAAATCCATACCTGAACGTATCACAAGCATCTCATTTGAACCGCACGGATGCGGCTTTTTCATCATAAGAATATCGTCTGGTCTGATATCCAAAAACCTTCCCCCCTTTTTTGTTTCCGGAAAAAATCGTACATTTCACATTATACCCTAAAATACATCTTAAATCAATATTTTGAAGGTATATTTTTTCACTTTTGTGGAAAAATAATAAAAATGAGCATTGAAAATATATAATACAAACAAATATGCCATTGAAAGGAGATAACTTATGGTAACAAGAATAGTTGCTGAATTTGAGAATTCAAAGCAGGCAGACCGTGCAGTAGAGAGGATAATGACAGATGTACACGGTATCTACTCGGCAAACATAGTACAAAAACCGGCAGTTTCAGCTGTAACGGACAAGCCTCTGCAGGCAGTAGACAGTGTCGCAGAGGAAGCGAATGAAAACGTGCGGAAAGATACACGTACTTCCCTGTATATCGTATGTGACGGAAGCCGCAGTGATGAGATATACTCGCTTATAGCAACAATGGGCGGACTGAACATGGCATAAATTGCAGGCTCCGTGAATATGATTATCTCACAAGAAAAAACAGTCAATACAGCACAAAAACGAAAGTGAACTTTGTGCGGTGTTGCCAATAATTGACACGGAGGTAAAAACATGGATTACAGACCGGAAGGCTGTCTTTACAGGACGGCTGAAAATCAAAGGTATATCTCAACAGCTGAAGGACTATCCGAAGCTATGAAAAAGGGACTGATACTTGAAGCACGTGCCGCACTCTGCAACAGTTCACACGACCTGATAGTAGACCTGCCATGCGGCGAAGGAATAATCCCTCGTGAAGAGGGTGCAGTCGGAGTAAAGGAAGGCAAAACGCGCGATATCGCAATGATATCGCGCGTCAACAAGGTAGTGTGCTTTAAGGTAACTGAAGTACACAAAGAAAACGGAAAAACAGCTGCAATACTCTCAAGAGCGGCAGCGCAGGAAGATTTCATCAGCAGCCGCATGAACAAGCTTAAAAGCGGAGACGTTATCGAAGCAAAGGTAACACACCTCGAACAATTCGGATGCTTTGTCGATATCGGCTGTGGAGTTCCTTCACTGATACCGATTGATGCCATCTCAGTTTCACGGATATCGCATCCTTCCGACCGTTTTCACACAGGACAGTTCATAAAAGCTGTCGTCCGCACAAATGAAAACGGCAGGATATGTCTCACGCATAAGGAACTGCTTGGAACATGGGAAGAAAACACAGCCTGTTTTGAAGCAGGAGAAACAGTATCCGGAATAGTACGTTCTGTAGAAGAGTACGGAGTATTCGTTGAGCTTTCGCCTAATCTTGCAGGACTAGCCGAACTTCGTTCCGACGTGCACGCAGGCGAGAGTGTAAGTGTTTACATAAAGGCGATAATACCTGAAAAAATGAAAGTGAAGCTGGTAATAGTCGATGTATGCGACGAATGTATCCCCTGCCATGATTTCAGTTATTTCTGTGAATCCGGACACCTCACTAACTGGGACTACGCACCTGCAATTTCAGGAAAAAGCATATCTACTCATTTTGAGTAACGCAGGATAATCAGCCGACAGTTACGTATTCGATTATTTCAGCGACCTGCGGCTGAGTGAGGGAATCAACATAAAGCAGTTCATACGGATGACTGAAACCTCCGATTTTCTCACGCAGACTGATTATCTGTTCCGCGATAACATCGTCAACGTAAGGAAGCAGCACAAGAAGCTCAGTATCAGCCGTATTAATGTTGATAGGAGCGGCATCTTCGAGAGTAAGGATATATTCAGTACTGCACTCAGTTTCCGTAATGATTTCCTCATTTTCAAAGGTTTCAGGTTCAGCAGACGGAATGGGAGCAGACTCCGCAGATGTTGAAGTTTCGTACACAGGTTCATCAACGAAGATATGGTCTTTTATATCTGAAAACATGACCTCGCCGACACCGCTGACATTCATGATTTCCTCAACATTCCTGAAATAGCCGTGTTCATCGCGGTAAGCGACAATCTTTTCAGCGATACTCTCGCCTATGCCGTGAAGCTTTTCAAATTCAGACGCATCAGCGGTGTTGATATTGATGTAGAGAAACTCCTCTGTCGGCGGCATAACTGAAGTACTGCTGACTTTCGCGTTAGCTGAAGAAGCAGTGGAAGAAACAGCCGAAGTCACTACAGATTTTTCTCGACGGATAATCATTGGCTCAGACGGCTGAACAAGCGAGTCGTAGAGTTTCCAAACACCCGAACAGGCAAGAGTAATACCAGCCCCGATGAGTAAAGCTTTTTCAGTATTTTTGTTAGCCATACAAACCACCACCAATGCTGTATAGTAAAATTATAACATAGTGCTCCGGTGCATTCAATGCGATAATATGAATAAGATAAAAATAACCATAAACATAATCATACCGTGAAAATAGGAATTGAAGAAAAATATTTCTTAAAAGCACTTGACAAATGCCGGAATACATGATATAATACAAACATACCAAACAAGTAGGATTAAATGGCATATTTATGAGGTGATATAATTATGTTTATATTTTCGGAGCGATGTTGTTTCTGATATGAAACACAATAAAATACAATAAATATACTTACGGAGGAAAATAAAATGGCTATTTATAAAAAAATAACAGATCTCATTGGAAATACACCTGTTCTTGAACTTGAGAACACAGAAAAAAACAACTCTCTCGATGCAAGACTTATTGCAAAGCTTGAGTACTTCAACCCTGCCGGAAGCGTAAAAGACAGAATTGCAAAGGCAATGATCGACGACGCTGAGGCAAAGGGACTCCTCAAAGAAGGCAGCGTAATAATCGAGCCTACAAGCGGAAATACCGGTATAGGACTTGCTTCTGTAGCAGCTTCAAGAGGCTACAGACTTATAATCACAATGCCCGAGACAATGAGTATCGAGCGTCGCAACCTCATGAAAGCATACGGTGCAGAACTTGTACTCACAGACGGTTCAAAGGGCATGAAGGGAGCTATCGAAAAAGCAGACGAACTCGCAAGAGAGATATCAGGCAGCTTTATCCCCTCTCAGTTCACAAACCCTGCAAACCCTGACGTACACAAGCGTACAACCGGTGTAGAGATATGGGAACAGACTGAAGGAAAAGTAGATATTTTCGTAGCAGGAATCGGCACAGGCGGAACCATCAGCGGTACAGGAGCATATCTCAAGTCGCAGAATCCTGATGTGAAGGTAGTAGCAGTCGAGCCTGAAAGCTCACCTGTTCTCTCCGAAGGCAAAGCAGGTCCCCATAAGATACAGGGAATCGGCGCAGGATTCGTCCCTGAGACCCTTGACACAAGCATTTACGACGAGATAATCAAGGTTGCAAACGAAGATGCGTTTGAGACTGGAAGAAACATCGCACGTCAGGAAGGAATCCTTGTCGGCATTTCATCAGGAGCAGCACTGTGGGCAGCAATACAGCTTGCAAAGAGACCCGAAAACAAGGGTAAAACGATTGTTGCACTTCTCCCCGATACCGGTGAACGATATCTTTCAACACCTATGTTTGAATAATAAAAAGCATCATGAGCGCACAAAATTGGAGTACCCATTTTGTGCGCTCATAAAATTTGTCTATTCAATGTAGATTTTTTGGTTATTATAAAACGGACACTCTTAACGAGTGTCCGTTTTGCATTTTAGAGTTTTACGAATCTCTGAGTTGTACCGTCACTTGATTTTCCGCAGAAAATTGCCTTAGGACGCGCCCATACAGCACCATCGGAAACGGACTTGTAAACAACGAGTTCCTCATTATTCTCACTGTGTCGAGCAACAGCGATAACCTCGTACTCATTGCCCTTGTAGTGGCGATAGTGAGCACCGACTACGACCTCAGTCTCATCATGAGGAGCAGCCTCATGAGCAGGCATCTCATCAGGTTCAATGTTGACGATATCGTCAGAAACGATGATCATTGAGCTGAACGGAGGCATAGAAATATGGGCATTACCGTTCTCGACCTCGATCTGATTAGCACTGATAACATCAACAAGTGCAGGCAGATGTGTACTGAAGCTGAAATCATACTGACTGTCAGAGAGGTTAAGAGCAACATAAATAGTCTGATCGCCCTGAACCTTCTTGAAGAGCAGCTGCTGATTAGTGATCTGTATACGCTCATAGCTGCCTGTTCTGATAGCGGGGTAAGCCTTGTAGATACGGCCGAGCTTGACAATATGTCTGTACAGGTCGATATTTTCTCTTTCCATGTCAGCGAGGTGGAGACATGGGCGGAGATTATCGTCGGAATTATTCTCCTTTCGTCCCTGAACACCGTACTCACTTCCGTAATAGATAGAAGGGATACCTGGCATAGTATACTCAAGAGTATAGATGAGTGGGAGATAAGCGGGATTGTTAACGGTACTAGCGATACGGTTAACGTCGTGATTATCAACGAAGTTATAGAGGTTGATATTCTTGTAGATACCGCCGTTCACACCTGACTGACGATTGATAGAGTAATCTATCTCGAAGTAGTTCTTGTCATTGTGTGAGGAATAGATACCCTTGTAGCATTCGTAGTTAGTGACACTGTCGAGCATTTCGGGGTTAGCCCAGCGGTTGTAGTCGCCGTGGATAATCTCGCCCATGAGCCAGAAGTCACTCTTTTTGCCTTTGCAGAAGCTGTGAATACGCTTAAAGAAATCGAAGTCGATGCAGTCAGCGGCATCGAAACGGATACCGTCGATACCGAACGATTCTATCCAGTAATTGATAGCATCGATGAGGTGGTCACAAACACCGACATTGCGGAGATTGAGCTTAACGAGGTTATAGTGACCGTTCCAGCCTTCGTACCAGAACGGGTCGCCGCACGGACTCTGACCGCCGAAATTGAGGTTCTGGAACCAGTCGCAGTAGCCGCTTGCCTGACCCTTTTCCTGGATATCGACAAACTGCGGGAACTTTCTGCCAACGTGGTTGAAAACTCCGTCGAGGATAACTCTGATGCCGTTTTCGTGAAGGCGGTCACAGATGAAGCGGAAAGAGTTGTTATCGCCGAGTCTGCGGTCGATTTTCTTGTAGTCAACGGTATCATAGCCGTGTTCAACGGACTCAAAAACAGGACCGAAGTAAACAGCATCAACGTTCATTTCCTTTAAATGTGGGATCCATTCAAGCACCTTGTCAAGACGGTAGACCACGTCATCACCGAAGTCGTTGAATTTCGGAGCTCCGCAGAAACCGAGAGGATAGATATGATAGATTATCGCGTTATCGTACCAATTCATGATTTTTCTCCTTTGAAGTGATTATCCTTTATGATCCGTCCCTGTACGGGAGGTAATAAACTTATTTTACGCTTCCTTCGAGGAAGTACGTAGCTTCCATATCAGCGACATGGAGAGCGAAAGCGAGCGGATACATTTCAAGTGCCCTGCCGATAGTATTCTTGTTATCGTCCTCACTTGAAAAACCCATATGCCAGCGAATAGCGAGAGCCTCATCGCGGGTAAGTCTGCCGTCGCCGTAGAGGAATCCGGAAATGATATAGACCGACTTTTCACCGTGACCGTATGGCAGAGTATCATTAATAGTATAAAACGGGACCTTTTCCCACTGTCCTGTTTCATCATTTTTTCTGTTGCGCATTTCGGTAGCGTAGAAATTGACCTTGCATACGTCATGGAGAAGAGAAACTATAGCAATAGTTTCCTCCGAAGCCTCGATACCGTAAACTTCTTTAACGCGCGGACGCGAAAGGTAGTCTTTAAGGCAGTGGTAGACGTTAACACTATGCTCAACGAGTCCGCCCTCATAAGCGCCGTGAAAGCGGGTACTGCACGGGGCGGTAAAAAAATCGCTTTTATTTTCGAGGTAGTCGAGCAGTTTATCAGCGCCCGGACGCTTGATATGCTCATTAAAAATAGAAATGAATTCTTCTTTAGCAGTCAATTGGCTATCTCCTTTCAGGAGTACAAAGAGTTATTACGTATATTATTATAACACTAAATGAATTCATTTTCAAGTGTTTTTGGTAAAAATCTTCAAAAAAATAAAAAGTCACAGCTTATTATCGTATAAATAGGCTAAAATATACATTCGGTATATAAACCGACTGTATATTCGTGAAAAGCAACAAAATATTTTACCATATAAAATATTATTCATGAAAATTTTATTTCTGATGTGCAATTTTTCCACTTTTTCTTCAAAAAGTGGGTTGAACATTTACGCTTTTTCCAATAAAATTAAAGTGGTTTATTATAGATGAGCTGTAAAAGGCTCATTAAACATCGTTCTGTAGAATTGAGGATAGTATTACAGAACATAATCCATGACGAAAGAGGGTATCTCACAATGAAAAAAATCGTACAAAGGTCCGTATCAGCGTTCACAGCAGCAGTTACATCTGCGGCAGTATGTGCAAACGCACTGCCTGTCATAAAGAGCTTTGCAGCCGGAAACGGAAGTGCCGTAATGAGTACAGGCTCCGCCGACACCCCTGCATATCTCAGAGGTAATGCCGACGTAAAATACAATTCAGACGTTGATTCAAACGTTCTCGAACTCAAAGGCGGCTCATTTGGTGAAGGCTGGTTACAGCTGCCTGAGCTTTTCAGTGAAGACTGCAGCGGCGGTTTCCAGTTCTCGATGAAGTACTGTATCGGCAGCGGCGCGGCTGATTATTCGCGTCTGTTCCAGTTCACGACAGTACCGTTCGGAACCGGCAATGCACCGTCATATTCCTCCCCTGACATATCAGTAGACGTCAAGGACAAAAAGGCATTCAGAGCGAGTCTGTTTGCAGGGACATACACCTCTACCGCAAACGATGACAAACACCGTGCTATCTTCGACCTTGAAGCCGCTCCCGAGACCGGCAAATGGCACGAAATGACACTCATGTGCTCTCCCGAAGGAGCAACATACTATATCGACGGAGAGGAAGTAGGTTACTCCTCCGAAACCGCTGATGATACGGTAAAAAGTCTCCTTGAAGGAAATACACTGAAGCGCTACATATATAATTCTATCGGACACTCAGTATATTCCGATAATGATATTGATATGCTTGTGGACGATATTTCGTTCTACAACAAAGCAGTCGGAGTTGATTCCGACGCTATGCCGCTGTACCGCTACACATTTGACGGCGATACAGTTACCCCATATGAAGGCACAGCTAAATCCGAGAATTCCAAGTCGCGCACAGGTGCGGACGTAACAAGTCTGCCATCACTTGAGACCGCCTCCCCTACCGGAAAGCTTGTGACAAAGATATGGGTAGACAACGGCGGAAGCTACTATTATTCTGTCAGCAAGTCCACCGGTGAGACCGTTATCAAGCCATCAAAGCTCGGACTTGTCACCACAAATGAAAACCTCAGCACCGGCTTCTCAAAGACCGCTCCTGCTCCGACACGCATCTCCCATAACGAGACATACAAAATGCCGTACGGCAAACACAGCACACTTCACGACAACTACAATGAAATGTCATTCCCTCTTCTGAAGGATAAGACACTCATGACCGTAGTTATCCGTATGTATGACGACGGAATCGGAGTAAGATACGCAGTCAACAAGGGAGTATCCATAAAGGAAGAAGCAACAGAGATGATATTCCCTGACAAGAGCACATTCTGGAGCAACTGGCCAAATGCCACATATGAATGGGACATCGTCGAGCTTCCCAAGGACAGGCAGAATGAAACATCATCTACATATTCCTTCCCGTATACAGGTGTACTTGCCGATAAAACATGGGTAACGGTATCCGAGGCAGGAGTATTCAACGAAGAAGACCCATACTGTGCAGGCGCTGTACAGTTCCTCGGAAACTACCACAGTCTCCGATTCAAAGGCGGCGTTAAGGTCGGCTCGATAAACATGAGAAGCGCATTCCACACACCGTGGAGAGCGTGTGTAATCGGCAACGACCTCAACGAGATGTCATCAAGTGACCTCATACTTAATCTCAATCCGCCCTCACAGATAGAAGATATAAGCTGGGTACACCCCGGAAAGACAGCATGGTCATGGTGGAGCAGCGGCGGAGATTCGCCGATAGAGTACCACACTCAGAAGGACTATATCGACTTCGCGGCTGAAAACGGCTGGGACTTCGTATGTCTCGACTTCGGCTGGGCACTCTGGGACAACAGTGAAGAGAAAGTGCGCGAACTTTGCGAATATGCCGGCAAGAAGGGCATAGGCATCTACCTCTGGTACGGTGTAAACAACAAGGGACACAGCGGTTATAAGGACAGCAAGGGCAACCCTGCATACCCCTACTACTCACTCCTCGACGAAGCAACTATCGTCCGCGAATTCGAGCGTATCCACGGACTCGGTGTACAGGGTGTAAAGGTCGACTACTACGAAAGCGACACACAGGAGACCATGAAGCAGATGTACCTCTGTGCAACGATAGCGGCAAAGAACAAACTCATGGTACTTTTCCACGGCTGTACTATTCCGCGCGGTGAAAGCCGAACATTCCCGAACGTTGTATCATTTGAAGCAATAAACGGTACAGAGTACTACAAATGGTTTGAGAGTCCTTCACTTGCAAACCGCGTAACATACACATTCACACGTAACGTTGTAGGTTCAGCCGACTTCACTCCTACCGGAATACCGGTATTCGGAATAAAGGCAACAGCCGGATTTGCACTCGCAGACGTAGTAAATATCGAATCAGGCATACAGCATTTTGCTCAGTCAGTATACACATATGAAGGCTCATCAGCACTTCCCCTGCTGAACGACGTACCTGTTGCATGGGACGATATGAGAGTACTTGACGGCTACCCGATGCAGTTCAACGTTACCGCAAGAAGAAGCGGCGACGACTGGTACATAGGCGCATCAACACTCAACAGAAGAGACGTTACAGTTGACCTTTCCAAGCTCATAACAGACGGCGAATACAATGCATACATTTTTGCCGACAATGCAGACGGAAGTGCCCTTGAAGTAACAGTCCTCAACGGACTTACAAGCAGTGATACGATAAAGCGTTCACTCCTCCCCAACGGCGGATTTGTAATCAAGCTCACAAAGGGAAAGATGAAGCTGACTACCCCCTATTCCAACTATAAGAGCTACGAAGCCGAGAATGCTTCACTCTCAGGAAAAGCGTCTATAACAGCCGGAAAACAGGGCAAGTACTGCTCCAACAACGCATATGTCGGCTGGGTAGGCGGAGGCGCCGACAATTACGTAACATTCAAAAACGTAAAGTCTGACAAGGCAGGCAAATACACACTCCGTATCTACTATGTTTCCGGCGAACCGAGAAGCCTTAAAGTTGACGTAAACGGTCAGTACGCAGGCACTCTCGACAATCTCTATGCAAACAGAAACGACTGGTCCGGAATCCGTGCAGTAAACATGGAAGTCAACCTCAGAGAAGGCGACAACACAATAAAACTCTACAACGATAAAGGAAACGGTCCTTCCATCGACAGAATCGCAATAGCCCTCCCCGAGAACAAAACCGAAGGCGATGTCAACTTTGACGGCGAGTTTACAGTAGCCGACCTCGTATGCATGGAGAGATACCTCCTCGGCGCTGAGAAATTCTCTGCACTCCAGTACAAAGAGGCTGACCTCGACAAGGACGGAGTAACAGATACATTCGACCTTGTAGCATTCAGAAAGCTTATAGTCACAAAGGGCTGAGAGACAGCACACGCGGCAGTATACACACATAATAATATCAGAAACACATCGAAGAGAGGTTGGGGAATATGCGAATCACCAAGAAATTCATATCAATATGCCTTTCGGCGTGTCTGACACTTCCGCTGATATCCGGTATCCCACAGATGCCGGAATCAGAAGCGGCATATGATACTGACGATACCTACGCTTACGATGAAGACCTCGTAATGCGCTACACCAAATCGGCAGGCAATGTAAATACGAACAATGCATTCAACAATGACGAATCATTTTACAAAGCACTGCCGGTAGGAAACGGACGAATCGGCGGAATGGTCTACGGAAACTGTCCAGACGAGCTGATAGACCTCAATGAATGTACAGTATGGAGTTCAGGACCAAGCAACAACAATAAAGACGGCGCGGCTAATTACCTCAAAGAAGCGCAGAATCTGCTAAAGGACGGCAAGTACAAAGCGGCAAACGACCTTATCGGAAGCCGCATGATAGGCGGCGGCGAAGCAAAATACCAGATGGTCGGCGGACTGAAGCTCTCATTCGGACATAAAAACGTGTCCGGTTACACGCGTTCACTTGATATGAACGACGCCGTAGCACGTACAGAGTACACCTGCAACGGAGTAAAATATACGCGCGAGACATTTGTCAGCCACCCTGACGACGTAATGGTAACAAGAATAACGGCAGACCGGTCGGGTGCCGTGTCGATGACACTCGGATACGAAAACGTCCTCAACGGCGGAGTATCCACCGACGGTAACGACACCCTCGTTGCAAACGGACACGGAAGCGACGATAACTGGGTAAAAGGTGCCGTATACTTCTCAAGCCGCAGCAAAGTGATTCCACAAAACGGCAAAGTGTCAGCCGGAAACGGTAATATCAACGTTTCCGGAGCAGATTCAGTAGTGATACTCACCTCCATCAGGACAAATTTCATCAACTACAAGCTTTGCAACGGCGATGAAAAGTCTGACGCGAAGGCAGATATTGCGAAAGCTGAGAAGCTCACATACGATACCCTCTACGAGAACCATAGGGCAGATTATCAGGAACTTTTCAAGCGGGTAGACGTCGACCTCGGCGGAGACAGCAGTGTATCCAACTCGAAGACAGTCGACCAGCGCATAAACGAGTTCAGCAAAACACAGGACCCGAAAATGGTCAAAATGCTCTACCAGTACGGCAGATACATGATGATATCGGCATCGCGTGATGCACAGCCGATGAATCTTCAGGGCATATGGAACAAGTACTCAAACCCTGCATGGGGCAGTAAAGCGACGACCAATATCAACTACGAAATGAACTACTGGCCGGCACTCACGACTAATCTTGAGGAATGCTTCACGCCGTTTGTAGACAAGGCACTGACACTGCAATATGCCGGAAATGAGACAGCAAAGGTCCACTATGGAATCAATGACGGCTGGGTAGTACACCACAATACCGACATATGGAACCGTACCGCACCTATAGACGGTACATGGGGACAGTGGCCGGTCGGCGGAGCGTGGATATCGAATATGCTCTACGACGCATACCGCTTCAACAAGAACGACGAATATCTTGAAAAGGTATATCCGGTTATAAAGGGCAGTGCATCGTTTTTGAACCAGCTCATGATACCGGTAAATATCAATGGTCAGGAGTACATGGCGATAAGTCCGAGTACATCACCCGAACTGAATCTTCCGCCATACTACGGCTCAAACGAAGCGTTCTGCGACTACTCAGTAACCATGGACAACGGCATTGCAAGAGAACTGTTCAAAGACGTAACAGAAGCATCGGCAATACTCGGAAAGGACGAAAACCTGCGCAGTGACCTCAACTCAAAGCTGACCCTCATAAGACCCGAAACGATCGGAAACTGGGGACAGATACAGGAGTGGGCACACGACTGGGATAACAAAAACGAGAAGCACCGTCATATATCACATATGTACGCACTCTACCCCGGATATGAGATATCGCCCACTGACAATCCGACAACTTCAAAAGCCGCAATGACCTCCCTGAATGCACGCGGTGACGACGGCACAGGCTGGTCAGAAGCGTGGAAACTCAACTGCTGGGCACGTCTCGAAGACGGTGAGCACGCATATAACCTCGTAAAACTGCTTGTTTCGCCGGTATCGGGCGGCGGCAGACTTTATGAGAATCTCTGGGACGCACATCCGCCTTTCCAGATAGACGGTAATTTCGGCTTCACATCAGGAGTCACAGAAATGCTTCTGCAAAGCCATAACGACGTAATCACACTTCTCCCCGCACTACCCTCACGCTGGAGCACAGGTCACGCAAACGGACTCCGTGCACGCGGCAACTTCGAGGTCAAGGAAATGAGCTGGACCAACGGCAGTCTTGACAAGGTCAGCATCGTATCACGTTCAGGCGGAGTATGCACAGTAAGGTACGGCGGCGAGACAGTCAGTTTTGATACAGAAGCCGGTCAGACCTACACTCTCACCGGAGAGCTTATGCTTGAAAGCAATACAAACGAGCTACAGAATGTCGCACTCAATAAGACAGTAACATCTTCCGGCTCTGAAACAGGGTCAGACGCTGCACTTGCAGTTGACGGCAAAGACAGTACAAAATGGGCAGACCTCGACGGACTCAGCGGCGAGTGGATACAGGTAGACCTCGGAGCTGAATACGACATTGAGCGCTGGACAATAAGATTTGCCGGTGTAAAGGAAGATATAAACCTTAACGCACGCGATTTCAGAATCGAAGCAAGTCCGGACGGCGAAAGCTGGACCGACGTTTCAACAGTTTACGGCAACACCAAGACTGTATGCAGCAAAAATGTAGCCGAAATATCGGCAAGATATGTAAAGCTCACAATGCTGACCTCAACACAGAACAACAAAGGCGGTGCAAGAGTATACGAATTTGAAGTATGGGGAGCCGACAACAAGCCTCCTGTACCGATAACAGCCTACGCAAATACTCGTGCCTGCGATTTCAGATTCAAGCACGGCGGAGTGCGCAAGGACCACGACGACACCGATATCGGCTACATAATGGACGGCTGCTACGTAGTTTACCGCAACGTAGACTTTGAGACCGGAGCTGACAGCTTCCGCGTAAATGCAGCAAGCGACACGAACGGCGGCACTATAGAGCTGCGTGTCGGTAGTTCAGACGGCAAACTTATCGGAAGCTGTGATATCAGTGGTACAGGCGGCTGGACCGAGTTCAGCGAATTCAGCTGTGAAACCGAGCAGTGTACAGGAGTTCAGGACCTCTACCTCGTATTCAAAGGCGACGACGGCTATCTGATGAACGTATCAGACTTTGAATTCAGCGGAGTCAAAGGAGACATGGACTGCGACAGAACCATAGACGTTTTCGATTTCACGATTGGACGAAAGGCACTTGTAAAATCGGCAGAATTAAAGGGACTTGCGGCATCAAACGCAGATATCGACTCCAACGGAGAGATAGGCATAGCAGACATGGTACGTCTGGAAAAGTACCTTCTCGGCATGACAAAATCACTTTAAACAACTTGTTTACAGCACAAAAAACCGGCACCTTGGGTGCCGGTTTTCTATTATATTTTATTCTATTATATTTTAGTAATGTCAACGAGTTCGACGTCGTTGATAGTTCTTCCGGATTCGAGTACCTTAACGAGTGATTTCGCAGTATCGATAGCAGTAAGACTGCAAATCGAACGTTCAATAGACTTACGTCTCATCTTAACGCTGTCACGTTCAGGAAGTCTGCCCTTAGCGGAAGTCGAAATAACGTAATGGATCTTACCGCTTTCAAGAAGGGTAACGACATTTGGTTCACCGTCCGAAATCTTACGGACGAGGTGTGACGCTATCATATTTCTTGTCAGCACACTCTGAGTACCCGAAGTAGCGTAGATATCGAATCCCATACGTTCAAACTTATCAGCAATAGGAAGTATCTCACGCTTATCGGAGTCACGGACCGAAATAAGAACTCCGCCCTCACGCTTCAGGTCGAAGCCAGCCGCAACAAGTCCCTTCAGAAGGGCGTCCTCAAGATTTCTGCCGATGCCGAGGCATTCGCCGGTAGACTTCATCTCAGGACCGAGCATAGTATCGACGTCAGTAAGTTTCTCGAAGCTGAACACAGGTACCTTTACAGCAACGTAATCGCCTGCGGGATAAAGACCGCTCTCGTAGCCCATATCCTTGAGTTTAGCACCGAACATTATTTTAGTAGCAATGTCAACCATAGGAATACCTGTAACCTTGCTGATGTAGGGAACAGTTCTTGACGAACGCGGATTTACCTCGATAACGAAAACTTCATGGTTGTATACAACGTACTGAATATTCACGAGACCGATAACATTGAGTTCCTTAGCAAGCTTGCGGGTGTACTCAACGATGATACGCTTGATACGGTCGGAAAGGTGCTGAGCGGGATAAATTGAGATAGAGTCGCCGGAGTGAACACCTGCACGCTCGATATGCTCCATAATACCGGGGATAAGGAAGTCCTCGCCGTCGCAGATAGCGTCGACCTCGACCTCAGTACCCATCATGTATTTATCGATGAGAACAGGGTTTTCAATCATGTGGCTTGTAATGATTCCCATGTACTCAATAACGTCAGCCTTTGAGTGAGCGATGATCATATTCTGACCGCCGAGAACGTAAGACGGACGGAGAAGAACCGGATATCCGAGGTCTTCAGCGGCGGCAACAGCCTCTTCTGTAGTCATGACAGTGTGACCTGCCGGACGCGGTATACCGCACTTTTCGAGGACTTCATCGAAACGCTCTCTGTCCTCAGCGGCATCTATCATATCAGCAGATGTACCGAGAATACGAACACCCATATCGGAGAGATGACGAGTCAGCTTGATAGCGGTCTGACCGCCGAACTGAACAACAACACCGTAAGGCTGTTCGGTCTCAATAATAGCTTCAACGTCCTCTTTTGTGAGGGGGTCGAAGTAGAGACGGTCACCCGTGTCGAAGTCAGTAGAAACAGTTTCGGGGTTATTGTTGCAGATAACAGCCTCGTAACCGAGTTCTTTGAGAGTCCATACGCAGTGAACAGAGCAGTAGTCGAACTCAATACCCTGACCTATACGGATAGGACCCGAACCGAAAACGATGACCTTTTTCTTGCCGGTATCGGTACGTTCAATGAACTGTTTAGCCTCATTTTCCTCATCGAAAGTTGAATAGAAGTAAGGAGTTTCAGCCTTGAACTCGCCTGCACAGGTGTCGACCATTTTGAAAACGGCTCTTCTGCGCTTCGGGCACTTCTGACCCGAGAGACGTTCAATAGTACTGTCGAGGTAGCCGTACTGCTTGGCAGTATCGTATTTTTCCTCAGTAAGTTCACCCTCCGCGAGCCATTTTTCGAGTTCAACGAGGTTGAGGAGCTTATAGAGGAACCAGTTGTCGATCATAGTGATCTCATGTATTTCCTCCGGAGTGATACCGCGCTTCAGAGCCTCAAACACGACGAATGAACGCTCATCGTCGATATCATGGAGCTTAGCTCTGACTTCGTCATCAGTAAGCTTGGTAAACTTCTTCATAGTCATTGTATCAAGACCGAGTTCAATAGAGCGAACAGCCTTCATCATAGCCTGCTCGAAGCTTGTACCGATAGCCATGACCTCACCGGTAGCCTTCATCTGAGTACCGAGAGTACGCTTAGCATAAACGAATTTATCGAATGCCCATTTCGGGAACTTGATAACAACATAGTCGAGAGCGGGCTCAAAGCAGGCATAGGTCTTACCGGTGACCTGATTGATGATCTCATCGAGGGTATAGCCGATAGCGATCTTAGCGGCAGTCTTAGCGATCGGGTAACCTGTAGCCTTTGAAGCGAGAGCAGACGAACGCGATACACGCGGGTTTACCTCAATAACAGCGTATTTGAAGCTTGTCGGATGAAGAGCGAACTGACAGTTACAGCCGCCCTCAACTTTAAGCTCCTTAATGATATTGATAGCGGCAGTTCTGAGCATCTGATACTCGCGGTCACTGAGGGTAACAGCCGGAGCGATAACGATACTATCGCCGGTATGAACACCGACGGGGTCGAAGTTTTCCATAGAGCAAACCGTGATAACGTTACCCTTAGCGTCACGGATAACCTCGAACTCTATCTCTTTCCAACCGCTTATGCACTTTTCGACAAGTATCTGAGTTATAGGAGAAAGGCGCAGACCATTTGTAGCGATCTCGTGGAGTTCCTCCTCATTGTTGGCAATACCGCCGCCTGTTCCGCCGAGAGTGAAAGCAGGGCGAACGATAACCGGGTAGTCGATCACTTTAGCAAAATCGAGAGCGTCCTCGACATTTTCAACGACCTTTGACGGAATACATGGCTCCCCTATCTTCTCCATAGTATCCTTGAAAGCCTGTCTGTCCTCAGCCTTGTGGATAGTTTCGGGGTCGGCACCGAGAAGCTTTACATTATGTGAATCGAGGAAACCCTCCTCAGCGAGCTGCATTGAAAGAGTAAGACCAGTCTGACCGCCGAGAGTAGAAAGCAGACTGTCCGGCTTTTCGATCTCGATAATACGTTTAACGACATCAAGAGTAAGTGGCTCGATGTAAACCTTATCAGCCATAGCCTTATCGGTCATGATAGTAGCAGGGTTAGAGTTTACGAGGATAACTTCGAGACCCTCCTGTTTCAGAGCGCGGCAAGCCTGAGTGCCTGCGTAGTCAAATTCGGCAGCCTGACCGATAACGATAGGACCTGAACCGATAACGAGAACCTTTTTAATATCACTTCTAAGCGGCATATCACTTGCCCTCCTTCATAGTCTCAACGAAATCATCAAACAGATAAGATGTATCAAGCGGACCGCCGTGAGCTTCCGGATGGAACTGAACGGTCCTTGCGTTAACGGAGGTATAATGAATGCCTTCGCAGGTTTTGTCGTTAGCGTTGATATGCGAAACTCTGCCGACAGCGGGGTCTATACTGTCGCCGATAACAGCGTAGCCGTGGTTCTGGCTTGTAACGTAAGTAAGACCGCTTTCTATGTCGATAACCGGCTGATTAGCACCGCGGTGACCGTATTTAAGCTTTTCAGTCTTTGCGCCATTTGCAAGAGCCATGAGCTGATGACCGAGACAGATACCGAAAATAGGGATACCGAGTTTCTGAATCTCGCGGATATTAGCGATAATCTCAACATTTTCAGCAGGGTCTCCGGGGCCGTTAGAGAACATGATACCATCGGGAGCGATTTCCTTGACCTGTTCCGCAGTAGTATAAGCTGGAACAACGATCACCTCGCATCCGCGCTTAACGAGTTCACGGCGGATATTTCTCTTATAGCCGAAATCAAAGAGCACAACGCGGTACTTTTTTTCTTCAGGCTCATATTTAAGCGTTTCAGTGCCGGTAACAGTTTTAACAGCGTCCTTAACGGAGAAAGCTCTGATTTTTTCGAGGAGTTCATCTTTTTTCTCGTACACATTTTCAGTGGTGATAACACCGTTCATAACACCCGCCTCGCGGATAACTCTTGTGAGGCATCGTGTATCTATACCGTGTATACCGATTATATTATGCTCTTTGAGGAAATCGTTGATATTTCCCTCACAGCGGAAATTTGAAGGTGCATTGCACCATTCTCTGACGATATATCCGCTGACATACGACTTAGCTGATTCGCTGTCCTCGGAGTTAACGCCGTAGTTACCGATGAGGGGGAAGGTCTGAGTAACAATCTGACCGTAGTAGCTTGGGTCAGTGAGGGTCTCCTGATAACCGGTAAGACCGGTTGTAAAAACGACCTCGCCGATAACAGTACCCTTAGCGCCGAAGCTTCTGCCCTCAAATATCTGTCCGTTAGCGAGCATGAGGTAAGCCTTCTCGCTCATGTTGAATAATGACATGGTATCACATTCCTTTCGCATATTCGTGGGAGTATAATCAAGTCTCACGCCATTGTGAGATTGTATTCGATTCTGTAAGGGCGGAATCTACCGCCCGCAAAGCTTTTATGAGCTTACTTTAAATTGATGTACTGGCAGATATCCTCACGCATACGGAGAACTTCTCTTCTTGCCGCCTGAGCGAATTCACGTTCATCGCAGCCTTCCTTCTTATATGCACACATAACAGCGCGTGAGGAGTTTACGATAGCGCCGAGACCGTTCTCATCAAAGCCGCCCTTGAGACCCTCTGCACCGCCGCCCTGAGCGCCGTATCCGGGAACGAGGAACATAGTATGAGGAAGTCTCTTGCGGAGTTCTGTGAGCATTTCGGGATATGTAGCACCAACAACTGCTCCTACGTCTGAATAGCCGAACTTGCCAATACCCTCGCTTCCCCAATTCTCGCACATATCACCCATTGCCTCATAGATAGTACGGCCGTCAGCGAGCTTCATATCCTGAAGTTCACCGCTTGAAGGATTAGAAGTCTTAACGAGGACGAAAATGCCCTTATCGCGTTCGCGGCAGATATTAAGGAGCGGATTTATGCCGTCCGAACCGAGGTAACCGTTGACAGTAAGAGCGTCAGCACCAAAAGCCTCGAGCTTGTTTTCGCCTACCGGAGTAACTCCGAGGTGAGCATTTGCATATGCCTCCATAGTAGCACCGATGTCGTTTCTCTTACCGTCGGTCATAACGAACATACCATTGAGTTTTGCATAGCGGATAGTCTTTTCGAGTGTTCTCATGCCATAGTGACCGTACATCTCGTAGTATGCAGACTGCGGCTTGATAGCCGGAACAACATCGTGTATTTCGTCGATAATAGCCTGATTGAAATCGTAGATAGCCTTTGCAGCAGCTTTGAGTGTCCAGCCGTCCTTGTCGAGATAGCGGCGCTGAATGAATTCAGGTACGTATTCAAGCTTGGGGTCGAGACCTACAACAGTAGGATTCTTCATTTCGATTATCTTTTCAATGAGTCTGTCAAATGACATAAGAAATACCTCCGGTTATATTATTTGTATCTTGTTTAATATAAATTGCAAGGTTTCGAACATAATTTGTCAGGCAAATTATGTTTCAGACTGTGCAAATTTTATCTTGCATCGTAGCGTATCTCGCCCTTTGAAATTGTGACGAGCGGCTTTCCGATAAGGGTCATTCCCTTGAAAACTGTGTTATGCGACTTTGAGTGCAGCTTTTCAGGTTCAACTGTCCACTTCATGTTGATATCGGCAAGCATGAGGTCGGCAGTTTTTCCAACCTGTATTGCCGGTATTTCAAGTCCGAGGATACGGCGCGGATTCACACTCATAAGCTCTGAAACTTTATTGAGACTTATCTCGCCTGTATGATAAAGTGCAGTAAGAGTCGCTGCAAACGATGTTTCAAGTCCTACAACTCCGTTCGGTGCTTTTTCAAAGTCTGCCTTTTCTTCTGCCGCATGGGGAGCGTGGTCAGTGATAATGCAGTCGATAGTTCCGTCCTTTATGGCTTCGATTATTGCCTTCACGTCAGAAGAAGTGCGGAGAGGCGGGTTCATTCTGTAATCAGCATCACGTTTTTCAAGAAGCTTGTCCGTAAGCATGAAATAATGGGGTGCTGTCTCGCAGGTCACTTTCACTCCGCGCGACTTCGCAAATCTTATCATCGCTGCACTTCCCTCTGTGGAAACGTGACATATGTGTATACGCGCATCTACCGACGAAGCAAGTATCATCTCACGAGCTGTTATATAGTCCTCAGAAGCTCTGTCCATTCCCTTTACACCGAGCTTTTCCGACGTTTCGCCCTTGTTCATGATACCACCGTTGATGATGCCGAGGTCTTCACAGTGAGACGCTACAAGAAGTCCGTTGCCGTTTGAGAGTTCAAGTGCCTGTCTCATAAGTTCAGCCTCGGGAACAGGCTTTCCGTCATCGGAAATACATATGCAGCCTGCCTCTTTGAGTGCCTCATAGTCGCAAAGCTCTCCGCCGCTCATTCCCTTTGTGATACAGCCTACAGGGTATACCTCAACTCCGGTATCCTTTGCTTTGTCGATGATGTAGCGGATAGTTTCGGGAGTATCGCACGGCGGCTTTGTGTTCGGCATTGCAAGAACTCCGGTAACTCCTCCTGCAAGTGCAGCTGCACAGCCTGTGAGGACGTCCTCCTTGTGAGTAAGACCGGGGTCACGGAAATGTACGTGCATATCAAACAGTGACGGCATCAATACAAGGTCGGTACCGTCGATGACTTCGTCTGCTCCTGAGTGGATATTGCAGCCGACTTCAGCTATTTTTCCGTCTGCGATAAGCACATCGGTGTTCATGTCATTTTTCGCGTCAACCGCTCTGACGTTTTTTATGAGGATAGTGGACATATATTCCTCCTTTTGGTTTTAGTTTAAGTGTATTATTCAAGACCGTGAGCCGTCAGGCATTCAGCCATACAATGCAACTGAATCGCAGCCGTCAAGCTCTGTCACTGAGACCTTTATCTCTTCGCTGTGCGAGGTAGGAAGATTCTTTCCGACGTAGTCAGGACGTATCGGAAGCTCACGGTGTCCGCGGTCAACAAGGACTGCAAGCTGTATCGAACGCGGTCTTCCTCGCTTTATTATCGCGTCTATTGCCGCACGGACACTCCGTCCCGTGAATATTACGTCGTCTACGAGTATCACCTTTTTATCAGTGACCGAAAACGGGATATCCGTTTTTTCGTCGCCTACTTCTTCGGAGACGTCGTCCCTGTACGGAGTGATATCAAGAGTACCAAACGGTACGTCATTCTTTTCAAGCTCTTTCAGCTTGTCTGCTATTCGCCTTCCTATCGGAGCTCCGCGGGAGATTATGCCGATTATGCAAATATCCTCGGTTCCCTTATTGCGCTCGGTTATTTCGTACGATATTCGCGCAACAGCTCTGCCTACGGCTTTTTCGTCCATGATGACACGTTTTTTCTCCATAGCTGCTCCTTTCAGCAAAAATGCCCGCCTGATGGTCTCAGACGGGCATACTTATAGTTATAGCTATAGTATAGTTATACACATTTTAAGCAACACGCCTTGTCGACCTCACAGGGTCAAATTAAAGGGGCATTTCAAATTCCGGATATAATTATATCACATTCCCGCTCCTTTGTAAAGGGATTTCAGAAAAAATGTGCATCGTTTACCTTTTCTTTTTCTTTTTCGACTTTTTCTTGTCCTTTTTATGAGAGGTTTTGGACTTGATAAACAGTCCCGCCGCTGCTATCAACACCTGTATTATTACCGTTATCAGTGCAGTTTTATCACTTGCAGGCTTCTGGTCAGTCTCTAACGTTTCGGAGAGGTCTCCCCTGCCTGCAACTTTTTCGTTTCCGAAGCCGAATGATACTTTTTCAAAGTCCTTTTCATATTTCATTCCTGCTCCTCCTTTATGGGTTCAGCAATGAGGAATTTTATGTTCTTGCCTTCAGCTGTGAACATATTTTCATGCTCGGTCACAAAATTTTCAATTCCTGTCTCGCTGTGAAGGTCACGGGTACTGAACTTTATCCTGTAGCCTGCTTCTTCAAAGTACTCGAACGATTCGTCAAAAAGTTCATCGTCGTCTGTCTTGAACCACAGTTCGCCCTTCAGGAATTTCTTATAATTCAGAAGCTGACGCGTATGGGTGAGACGGCGCTTCTTGTGCTTCTTCTTCGGCCACGGATTGCAGAAATTGATATATATCCTGTCTGCACGGTCGTTTTCGTCCCATGCAAGCTCAAGTCTTTCGATATTCTGTATCGCGATACGGACATTATCAGGTGATGTGCCTTTATCCTCGTATGCCGCTTCAAGCTTGCGCTTTGCAAGTACAAGCATCTCATTTTTGATGTCCATTGCTACAAAGTTTATCTCAGGGTGAGCAGGTGCCGCCTGTGAGATGAATCCGCCCTTTCCGCATCCGAGTTCAACATAAAGCGGTCGCTCCGGTTCACTGAAAAGTGATGTCCACTTGCCCTTCTGCTCCTGCGGTTCGTGTATGTAAAACGGGCAGGCTTCAAGTTCAGGCTTTGCCCATGGTTTGTGACGTATACGCATTTTGACCTCCGTAATATCTGATTTTCACTTATTATACCATAAAATCGTGCATTTGTCTACTCTATTATATGAGTTTGACTGTAAATTTTTTCGTTTACGCCCGATTTAACGTCGTTTCTGCTAATCGTTGGTAGAAAATAT
>Ga0310695_10001459_pt1 | contig 55918 bp, 42 predicted proteins | sample RumenRJG_04DNA_FD_203882 | JGI IMG/M metagenome (GOLD analysis project Ga0310695, IMG submission 203882) | Bovine rumen microbial communities from Lethbridge, Alberta, Canada - RJG_04 (v2) (version 2) | ecosystem: Host-associated > Mammals > Digestive system > Stomach > Rumen | place: Canada...
TAACTTGTACATTCAGCTTCCTCCATACAGTGATCATCATTGCCGTAAAACTTGCACTTCCTCCTACTACATTGGAAATGGGCTCCGCAAGAAATACTCCCCATACTCCCAGATCCGCCACAGTGGGCAGAATAAGTGTCAAAGGCACAACGATAATAACCTTTCTGAATAATGAAAAGAATATGGCATGTTTTGATTTGCCCAGGGCAACAAAGGTGGACTGACCGGAAAACTGCAGGGCCATAAACACAAAACCAAAGAAATATATATGCAGGGCCCTGGCCCCGTAGTATACAATATCCGGCTCATTGTTAAATATCCTGATAAAGACTTCCGGGAACAGAAAGATGATTATCCAGACTATCAAGGTATAAACCGTACACAAAGTCGCTGAGAACTTAATTCCCTGCTTAACCCGGTCATATCTTTTTGCTCCGAAATCGAATCCCAGAATGGGCTGGGATCCGTACATAATCCCCTGGGTTACCAGATTGAAGATTTCCCTAACGGAATTAAGTACCGTCATTATTCCGATATATAAGTCTCCGCCGTATACTGACAAAGTAGCATTGCATACTATCTGAACCGTGGCATTGCTGGCAGCCATTATGAAATTAGACATGCCCAGGCCGGTTATATTTCCGCAAATGGATCCGTCAGGCTTAAAGCCTTTGAAATCAAGCTTTATCAGGATCCTCTTTCCAACAAGGAATCTCATTACCCAGACACAGGATATACACTGGGATATAACCGTTGCTATAGCGGCGCCCGAAACTCCCATGCCGAATCCGAAGATCAATATGGGGTCAAGAATAATATTGCACAAGGCTCCGAATATTACCGTCAACATGCCGATCTTCGGAAAGCCCTGGGCCGACACATATCCGTTCATTCCCACGCTCAGCATGGAAAATATGGTGCCAAAGAGATATATATTCAGATACTCATTTGCGTAAACAAAGGTGTCCTCACTGGCACCGAAGGCAAACAGGATCTCTTTTTTAAAAATAAACAAGGAAACCGTAAGGAGAAGAGCCGTTGTTATAAGGAGGAAACAGCTGTTGCGCATTATTTCCTTGGCTTTTTTCTCGTCTCCTGCCCCTCGTTCAATGGAAAAAAGAGGCATACCGCCCTGGCCGAACAAACCCGTAAAGGCTGAGACTGCAGTGACTATGGGAAATGTAAGACCAATCCCCGTAAGAGCCAGTCCCCCTGTCCCCGGCAAATGCCCTATATATATACGGTCCACTATATTGTACAGGATTTGGACCATTTGTGCTATTGTAAGAGGGATTGCCTGGCGGATGATGTTCTTCCACACCGGCCCCCTTGAAAAATCTACAGCCATGGTTCGTCACTTAACCTTACATCAAATTATTGATAAATAGAGTAACACAAAGATTGCGAAGTTGCAAACAATGAGTATATAATATAGTTTATCAAAATGAGTGTAAAAAGTGGAGGTGTGATTATGGCAGGGTCAAGTTTCGGACAAATATTTCGAGTTACCACCTGGGGTGAGTCTCATGGGAAGGCCTTAGGGGCAATTATAGACGGATGTCCTGCGGGACTGGAGCTTTCAGAAGATGATATCCAAAATGAGCTTGACCGACGTAAGCCAGGCCAGTCTAAGGTCACTACCGCCAGGGCTGAGGATGACAAGTGCGAGATCTTGTCCGGTATATTCGAGGGTAAGACCACCGGTACACCCATCAGCGTCATAGTTTACAATAAAGACCACCACTCCGATGATTATTCCAATATAAAGGACTGCTACCGTCCCGGTCATGCAGATTTTACTTATGATAAGAAGTACGGAATACGTGATTACCGTGGCGGCGGACGTTCTTCAGGCCGTGAAACCATAGGCCGTGTTATCGCCGGTGCCATAGCAAAGAAGCTCTTATCCCATTTCGGGGTTTCATTTGTTACATACACTCAGGCCATCGGACCGGTGCATTTAGACAGCGTATATAATGAAGAAGCAGTAGATGTTATAGATACCAATCCCTTATATATGCCTGACCGGGGTAAATACGACGAGGCCATGGAATATCTTGAGAAGATCATCGAATACGGAGATTCTGTAGGAGGCACCGTGGAATGTGTCATTTCAAATGTGCCCATAGGTCTGGGTGATCCGGTATTTGAGAAACTGGATGCCAATTTGGCCAAAGCCCTCATGTCCATCGGTGCCGTTAAAGCCGTAGAGATCGGTGACGGATGTGATGTTGTAAGAGCTAAGGGAACTGATAATAATGACGAATTCTTTAAGGACGGTCAGATGCACTCCAACCACTGCGGCGGTACCTTAGGAGGTATATCCTGCGGTTCCCCCATAGTGCTTCGGGCTCACATTAAGCCTACTCCCTCCATCTCCTGGAGGCAGAACACCATTACAAGATCCGGGGAAGAAACCAAGATCACCATAAAAGGACGCCACGATCCCGTGATCGTACCCAGGGCCGTGGTAGTTGTAGAAAGCATGGCCGCCATAACTTTAGCCGACGCTCTGCTAATGAATCGAACAGCAAGACTATAAAAACATGACAAGGGGACTGTCCCCTTGTCATGTTTTGAGTCATCTATCTCACGCGTTCGGGAAAGCCCACCTTCTTCTGAACCTTACGCAAAGTCTTAGTGGCGATGTAGTTTGCCTTCTCGGCGTTGGCTTTAATAATGCCGTCGATATAAGCCTTATCTTTACCCAGTCTCTCGAATTCATCCTGGACAGGTTTAAGAACTGATACAACCGTCTCCCCGACTGCGGTCTTAAGTTCAGCATAACCCTGACCCTCAAATTCCTTAACTGCCGCCTCCGGAGTGATACCCTTACATGCACAGTAGATATCTAAAAGGTTACGCACACCCAGCTGGGTATCGTTATATGCGATACGGCCTTCCGAATCCGTCACCGCCCTCTTAAACTTCCTCATAATATCATCCGGTTTATCCATAAGATAAACGCTGGCGTTAGGATTCTCATCAGACTTGCTCATCTTCTTGGTAGGCTCCTGGAGGCTCATGATACGGGCTCCCCGCTTGCCTATATAGGGTTCAGGTACAGTAAATACATCCCCGTAGATGGCATTAAACCTCTGGGCTATATCCCTGGTAATCTCCAGGTGCTGAAGCTGGTCATTACCTACGGGAACCACATCTGCCTGATACAGCAATATATCCGCCGCCATAAGAACAGGATAAGTAAAGAGTCCTGCATTAATATTATCCGCGTGCTTAGCGGACTTATCCTTAAACTGGGTCATTCTGTTAAGCTCTCCCATATAGGTAAAGCAATTTAATACCCAGGCAAGCTCTGCATGTCCTGATACATGTGACTGGTAGTAGATACAATTCTTCTCCGGGTCCAATCCCGCTGCTATATAAAGGGTAAGCAGATTCCTTGCCCTCTTTCTAAGCTCTGCAGGTTCCTGGCGAACTGTGATGGAATGAAGATCCACCACGCTGTAGAAGCACTCATACTCCTCACTTAATGTAACCCAGTTCTTCAAGGCTCCCAGGTAATTGCCCAGGGTCAATGTCCCCGTAGCCTGCATTCCGCTGAAAAGGACTTTCTTTCCGTCTATCATAATAGTTTTCTCCTCCAAACTTTATTATCCATTATTATTCTACGCTGTCCGCCAGCACTCCGAGTATGAGGTTCTTAATCTTCCTCAGGCGCATCTTTACCACCTGAAGGCGGACATATTTGATGGTATAATCCTCCCCCTTATCCTCCAGCATCTTAAGCAGCTTGTAAAGCTGTTTCCTGGTCTCGGGATGGATCCAATGGCGCTTCTTATAAGCCTGGTAATACTCCATGGGGGATGACTGGGTGTAATTATCACCCTTATATACCTGACAGGCCACAAGACGATCGATAAACATCTCGTAGACATACTTCTCCGGCATACGTACTGCAGTCATATTCACACCCGGTTTATTGCTGTAATCATTCCAGTATTCGAAATGATGCTTATTCCTGCCCTTGTGGTGCATCCATGCAGCAGAATATCCTTTAATATCACGCTCTGCCACATTCGGACTTCTGTATCCCTGGTAAAAGAGACATCCGTTAAAAAACTCCACCGGTGAATACTTGGACAGATCATGGGTAAGACCCTGCCAAAAGAGCCCCACCCTAAAGCAGTACTTCATAACCAGCAGCTTATGAACCGTAATAGTTTTAAAATGCTCTATAGCCTTCATATGATCGCTCCCATCAAAAATACCTGAAAAACATTATAACATTTGTTTTGACATCTGTTAAGTACCATATATATAGTGGGCTAATTATTTTTCGGTACAATATATGCGAAAAAATCTTGCATTTACTCTCCTCTTTTTATATCATTTAATTGTAAGGGATTTTTATAATGAATATCTGAAAATGTACTTATAGATTCTTTATGGAGGTATATGACATGAGTGATAAGGATTTAGAGAAATTTGAAGAGGATGCTGAAGATCTTGATGAGATGTTTGTGACTCTTACTTTTGACGACGGTGCTGAGGAAGAATGTGAAGTCATCACCATCTTCGAAGCTAAGGGCATAGACTACATAGCCCTTATTCCGGTAGAGACCATGGACGACGAGGATTCCGAGATCTACTTCTACCGCTACAAGGAAGACGCGGAAGGTAACCCCTCTCTGGAGAATATCGAGGATGATGACGAATACGACCTGGTTGTAGACGCCTTCGACGAGCTTTTAGACGAGGAAGAGTTCGAAGACGCATAACAATCCGACAAAAAGCCATCGGCCCGAGACCGATGGCTTATTCTTTGCATTAATCAATCGTATTCCACTTTTTCTCCTAAATATTTATCTGTTCCATAATTGCTATAGGCATAATAAGAGCCATCTTTAATATAGAACTCTTCACCTTGTTTCTGGCAACGAAAAACTTTATAATTTCCTTTAACAATAGTGAATACATGTCTGATACCCGAATGGGTCACACGACATAAGGGGCAATACATACCTTCACCGCTGTAGCTTCCGTCGTTTCCGCCTGATACATCGTCCAGTTCCGCATCTTGAACCTTTTCCAGTTCTTCGGCATTAAGATCTTTTGTCTCCATATTACCCATATTCCATTCCCCTTTCCTTAAAAATCACACACTGCAGCTTTGATTAACGCTTATAAATAGACTCCGCCTTTACCACCGATTCTTATGTGGTTATTATATTCACCGCCGTTGATCTTTTCCAGATCACCGTCTTCCAGCTCGATGTTTTCTTCATCTACCAGTTTAAGGATCTCTTCCTTGCTTTCGCATTTTTCAAGTTTAGCCTTCTGATCTTCTGTTAGTTTCATATGTTTACCTCCTTCAGGTTATTTGTTATTCTCTTTACATAGTTATATACGATGGATATCTATAAATGCGACATAAAATTACGATTTGTACACTTCCGTATTCAGCAGGCCTTCACTGAATATATTAGACTTACAAATGGAGGTATTCTACTGTGTCCTATATTCAGGATTAACCATTTTCTTTATAACCGATGTTTTCCAAGAGCCGCCGTTTACTTCTTCCAGATCTTCGTCGCTTAATTCTAAGTCTTCTTCTTTCACGAAATTCATGAATTCTTCTTTGCTATCATTCTTTTTCATCCGTTCTCTTAATCTTTCCTTCTGTTCCTTGCTTAAATTCATAGTGTAATCCTCCTTAAAAGAATATATATTTATGTCTTCACCAAAATATACGATGTTTATCAGAAAAAGCGACAAAAATTAATTACGTCCTGTATATATCCATGTTTAGCAGCCCCTCACTCTTAGCCACCACTGTGGATACAGCCACATCTCCGAGACAGTTGCTCATACAACGAAACATTCCGATAAATGAATCAATACCCATTACCAGTCCCAGAGCCTCCACCGGAACTCCTATCTGTGTAAGAAGAACCGACAGGCAGATGAGTCCAGAACCGGGAATACCCGGGGCACCCACTGACAGTACTATAATTGAAAAAATCATTGAAGCAATAGCTCCTGCGGAGAGTTCAACTCCGTAGATCTTGGCAAGTGCCAGGGCAAATACAGCCATGTGCACACAGGTTCCGTCCATATTAACCGTGGCCCCAAGGGGTATAGACAGGGAAAAGATCTTGCGGTCAATTCCCAGTTTCTTATCACAGGCTTCCATATTAACGGGGATAGAGGCGTTGGATGATGCCATGGAAAATACCTGGATCATAACAGGGGCATACTTCCTTAAAAACGGAAGGGGATTCATCCTTCCCACCACCACCATGAGCAGACAGTATACAATCATCATGCAAATAAGGCCCACAATGAAAGTCCCCAATATTCCGAGAACCGAAATAAGGGACTCGACCCCCATGGTAAGCATCATTGACATAATGGAGCAAAATACCGCAATGGGCATCACCTTTATGATCATAGTGGTAACCCGCAGAAAGATGTCATTAAGTTCTTTAAGCAGCTCCTTTACCGTTGAGACATATTTACCCAACATGGCTGTTGCAATGCCGAATAATATTGCCATAAAAATAAGCTGCAGCATGTTGGATTTTAAGAAGGGATCGACGATATTTGTAGGGATAATACCCATGATAGTATCCGCCACCGATACGCTGGAGGCCTGAGAAGCAATGGTGCTGACACCGGCTTCAGCATTTTCGGCCATGGCAATGCTTCCGGGCTGAAAGAGATAAAACATACCCACTCCCACAAATGAAGCAATAACCGTTGTAATAAGGTAAAGACCGAAAACCTTGGCCCCGATACGCCCTAGGACAGACAGATCCGAAAACTGAATAATGCATGAAATAATGGAAAAGAAAACAACCGGCGCTACTACCATCTTCAATGCATCCATATACAAAGTCTTAACCGGCTCAAATATGCTTGAATTAAGCATATTACATATATCTGCAGACAGCGCACTTGAAAAGATGAAGCCTATGATAATGGCAAGTATCATAGCTCCCAAAGTCATGAATAAAAATGCATGTCTTGATTGTAATAAGATCATGCGAATATGGTTCTTACCGTCACGATTCTTATACTTCAGATCACTTGCCATAGAACGAAGCATAATATTTCTGATGGTTTTTAAAGTATCCTCTTCTGCTTCCGCGTCCATCTCAATCTTTGCAGAAGCCATATTATCTGCGGGAGAGAACTCACGACCCGGGGCAATCAGCTCAATGCCAATAGTACCTAACCGCTTCCTGTAGAAAGCGGTAATCTGACAATCTTTTTCATCCTCCGGTATATAATCAATAAGACTGCCGGCGGCTTCCTCAGCACAGTGAAGGGCATTTTTTAAGTTCTTATCTTCAACTTTCCAGCCCTCAAGGGTCTCCCCTGTAAAAGACACAAGATCCCCTACACCTTGTTGGTCGGCACTGAATGTCTTCTTGATCCTCATGAATAAACTCCTCCCCAAAGTTGAAATTCATTTTACTTCTCTTATTATACTTTCGATAACGGCCAAATACAATATCAAGACCTAGATTCTCCTACAAATCTGGACTCCTCCATATCTTTTCCGAATTGCTCTTTAGTCCACATAATATAGAGTTTTCTTTTAGCCCTGGTCATTGCCACATAAAACATCCGCCGTTCTTCCTCAATAGCCGGGTCTAAAACCGCCTTCTTATGGGGCGTGATCCTTTCATTGGCATCAGGAATTATTACATTCTCAAACTCCAGCCCCTTGGACTTGTGCATGGTTGTAATAATAACCCCGTCTTCACGGTTTGACCTTTCTTTTTGCTTCTCCAACTGCCTTGCATATTCTTCTATATAGGAAAACCAGTCATCAAAAGTCTTATAAGCCCTGGCGCACCCCAATATCTCATCAAATATTTCACAAAGATCATCGAAGTTTATCTTTCTGTATTCCGCATATTCCTTGAGATAATCTCTGTAACCGATGCCCTCGCCTATAAAATTAATGGCCGCGTAGGGAGAAAGTTTCCCGATCATCTTAATCTGGCCATAGAAATCCTCCAGCCTCTCCACCATATATTCTTTATCTTCATAGTATTTGTATAAATCCTCAAAATCCACCTTGGAATTTATAAAAATATCACGCTTAACATATCGGTTAGGCCTGTTAATTATCCGCAGGAAATCTCCCCTCTCCCTGCTTCCAAGGGCTATCCTGATATATGCAAATATATCCTTTGCAATCCAGTGCTCGTAGATATTGGGCATTCCGTCCCTGCAAATGAAGGGCAGATTATATTCCATAAGCTTACCGATAAGAAGTCCGGGCTGAAGATTGGTCCGGGTAATGATGCAGTAATCCGATAAAGCCTCTCCCTTATTCTTACCGTCAGATAATATCTTTATTATCCCGGTGTTTTCCTCAACCTGTTTATTAAAGCTGAGATATTCAATTGGGTCTCCCATCCCCTTCTCACAGCGGATATCCTTTTTGAAACGTTCTTTATTATGGGAAATAAGGCGACCTGCCCCCGCCACAATAGCTCCGGTGGAACGAAAGTTAATATCCAGTACCACCTGCTTTGCGTCTTTATAATCCTTTGGGAATGAAAGCATTATCTTTGGCTTAGCTCCCCTAAAACCGTATATAGACTGGTCATCATCTCCCACGATAAATAGATTATTCTCAGGTGCGGCCAGCAACTTTATAATCTTATATTGGAGCATATTAATATCCTGAAATTCATCTATCAGGATATATTTATACTTCTTCTGCCACTGTTCTAAGATATCCAGCCTGGCACTAAGCAGTTCATAGGTATAGACCATCATATCGTCAAAGTCTATAAGGCGCTTAGCTCTAAGGGTCTTATCATATGCCTTATATAAAACCTTGAACTCATCCCCGGAGAAATTAACGGAATAATAGGTATCAAGAGGAATCTGCTCATTTTTTACCATGCCGATCTCATTTAAAGCATTGGAGATGTATTCGGCCTCGTCATTTACCTCAAATCTGTTCTGCTCAATAACATCCTTTATAATCTTGTATTGCAGGTCTTCACTTATTATACTTCCTGCATTGTAACCATATGCCACTTTTAAGATCTTAAAAAAAACGGCATGAAAAGTACCGAAGGTCACCTTAGTATTTGACCTTCCCACAAGTCCGGCGTACCTGAGTTCCATCTCTTTTGCCGCCGCTTTTGTAAATGTAATTACCAGGATATCGGAAGCATCGACGTGCGCTTCCTCAGTAAGATATCTAATACGATGTGTGATAACAGATGTCTTGCCCGATCCCGGTCCCGCCAGAACCAGCATCGGACCCGACAAATGCCTGATCGCAGTCTCCTGCGCTGAAGAAAACTCCATTTAAAGCCTTTCTTAACTAAGTTTTTCAATACCGATCTTTATACGACGTAAGGACTCCTCCTTACCCAGAACTTCCATAAGTTCCGTAGCTCCTCCCGGGGTCATCTGCTTGCCCGAAACCGCCGTCCGTATCGGCCACATAACCATACCGTTCTTAAGCTCCTTCTCAGTGACATACTTAAGGAGGGTCTCGTAAAGGGCATCATTTGACCAGTCGGTCTGGCCCTCTAAGATAGGCACTACGTCTTTAAGGACCTGCAAAGAGTTTTCTGCATTGGTCTTCATCTTCTTGTGAGTGTACATGTCTGTATCGTACTCCGGCAGCTCCTCAAAGAAATCAATATGTCCCGCAATATCCGGGAATATCTCTATACGGGTCTGAACCATCTTTGCAATCTTCTTTAGATCTAGGTCCTTAGTTATAACTTCTTTTATATAAGGCAGAGCCATCTCATAAAACTTATCAAAGTCCATAGCCTTAATGTATTCGCCGTTCATCCACTTAAGCTTAGTAAGGTCAAATACAGCCGGAGCCTTGTTAATATGATGATAATCAAAAGCCTCCACCAGCTCGGCTAAAGAGAAGATCTCCCGGTTATCCGAGGGACTCCATCCCAGTAAGGCAACGAAATTAACTACAGCCTCATTTAAAAAGCCCTGCTCTATCAGGTCTTCATATGAAGAATGACCGCTTCTCTTGGATAATTTCTTATGCTCTTCATCAGTGATCAAAGGACAATGAATATACTTGGGCACTTCCCAGCCAAAGGCCTCATAGAGCCTGTTGTACTTCGGAGAAGAAGAAAGATACTCATTACCCCTTACCACATGGGTGATACCCATAAGATGGTCATCAACCACATTAGCGAAATTATAGGTAGGAAAGCCGTCTGACTTAATAAGGATCATGTCATCCAGCTCTGAATTATCAACTGTTATATCTCCGTAGATATCATCGGAAAATGTAGTGGTTCCGGTAGTAGGATTATTTTGTCTTATAACAAAGGGAAGACCCGCATCAAGCTTAGCCTGAACCTCTTCTTTACTAAGGCTTAAGCAGTGCTTGTCATATATAACGATCTCCTTGCCTGCCACCTCCTGCTTCAAAGACTCCAGTCTCTCCTTATCGCAGAAGCAATAGTAGGCCTCACCCTTGTCCACTAACTGCTTGGCATATTCCATATATATGCCCGCAGCCTGTCTCTCACTTTGAACATAAGGGCCCACGCCCCCGTCCTTGTCCGGACCTTCATCATGTATAAGACCGGTCTTCTCCAGGGTCCTATAAATTATATCTACAGCACCCTCCACCAGTCTCTCCTGGTCCGTATCCTCAATCCTTAATATAAAATCCCCGCCTTCATGCTTAGCTATCAAGTAGGCATAAAGGGCAGTTCTCAAATTACCCACATGCATCCTGCCCGTAGGGCTGGGCGCAAACCTGGTCCTAATCTTACTCATTTAAACAACCTCATTAAAATGTAAATTTATCTTCAAAATAAGCCTTGAGATCTGAAATCTTGATCCTCTCCTGCTCCATACTGTCACGATCACGAACAGTAACCGCACCGTCCTCTTCCGAATCAAAGTCATAAGTTACGCAGAAAGGAGTACCGATCTCATCCTGTCTTCTGTATCTCTTACCGATATTTCCACGATCGTCAAATTCACAATTATAAAGCTTGGATAACTCAGCATATACTTTTTCTGCTCCTTCATTAAGCTTCTTGGAAAGAGGCAGCACTCCGATCTTAACAGGAGCGATAACCGGATGGAAATGAAGTACTGTTCTTACATCACCCTCACCGATCTCTTCCTCATCATAAGCCTCACAGAGGAAAGCAAGAGTAACTCGGTCAGCTCCCAGTGAAGGCTCGATAACGTAAGGAATATACTTCTCCTTAGTCTCATCATCGAAGTATTCCATAGGCTCACCGGATACCTTCTGATGCTGGGTAAGGTCATAATCAGTACGGTCTGCGATACCCCAAAGCTCACCCCAGTCTGTAAAGGGGAAGGCATACTCGATATCTGTGGTTCCGTTACTGTAGTGGGAAAGTTCTGCCTTGTCATGATCACGAAGTCTCAGGTGCTCTTCCTTTAATCCCAGCTTTAAGAGCCATTCGTAGCAGAATTTTCTCCAATATTCAAACCACTCTATATCAGTACCGGGCTTGCAGAAGAATTCCAGCTCCATCTGCTCAAACTCTCTGGTTCTGAAAGTGAAGTTACCTGGAGTGATCTCATTTCTGAAAGACTTACCTACCTGACCTATACCAAAAGGAATCTTCTTTCTTGAAGTTCTCTGTACATTCTTAAAGTTAACAAAGATACCCTGTGCAGTTTCGGGGCGAAGATAAATGGTTGCTGAAGAATCCTCGGTTACTCCCTGGAAGGTCTTAAACATAAGGTTAAATTCTCTAATGTCTGTGAAATTATGCTTGCCGCAGTTAGGGCAGACAATATTATTATCAGCAATGTATTTCTGCATCTCTTCATGAGACCAGCCGTCAACGGAAGACTCTAAGGTAATACCCTTCTCCAGTGCAAAATCTTCTATAAGCTTATCAGCGCGGTGTCTTGACTTACATTCCTTACAATCCATCAAAGGATCCGAGAAATTACCCAGATGACCTGAAGCCACCCAAGTCTGGGGATTCATGAGTATTGCGCAGTCAACGCCGACGTTATAAGGATTCTCCTGAATGAACTTCTGCCACCAGGCCTTCTTTACATTATTCTTAAGCTCAACGCCAAGGTTACCGTAATCCCAGGTATTAGCCAGACCTCCGTAGATCTCTGAACCGGGATATACAAAACCTCTTGATTTTGCCAGTGCAACGATTTTCTCTAAAGTCTTTTCCATCACATATCTCTCCTGTCAAATAGAATCAAACATACATAAAATCTTATCAATTATACATTTATCCCGATTATTTTTCAACACAAAAAACCCACGGCATACAGCCGCGGGCATTTAAGCTTAAAATCTACTTCTCAATCAAATATATTAATTATTTTTAAATCAATCAACAAAATCCTTCAGAAAAATTTCTGAATTAAAAGTAACGTCTACTGTCCACTTAAGATATCTTTTTACGATAAGAAGCAATTGCTCATAAACGTTATCGGAAACCGTAAAAGTGTAAAGCTTTTCAATTGAGCTTCCGGTAATATACTGCAATGTGTATATTGAAGATGAATCAAGTGGGATGAAGTCTCTTACGCTTCCTGCGCATTCTGAACAGATCACCCCGTTATTCGTAAAACTGAATCCCGTCAGATTCTTATCGGAACCGCATATAGCGCATTCATAGCTGTTAGGGTATTCGCCGTTTATTACCAGCATTTTCAGTTCAAAGATCAGCCTTATCAGCTTATTGGAGATGCTGCCCTTACACAGGGCTTTTACGCTCTGGTAGAGGAGTTTTAGTATCTCCTTGTCATCATTGTTCTCCCTTGTAAAGAAGTCCGCAAGTTCAAGAAGATAAGACCCGTAATATACCGTCTCTATATCCTTTTGGATCTCATTAAAATAATCCTTGACATTGGCTCGAACTATGGTCATGGAGCTCCTGCCCACATAAAGCTCAAATTCTCCGAAAACAAAGGGGTTAGTAGCCGCCAGTAATGAGCTGGTAGGCTTCTTGGCCCCTTTAGCAAAAGCTGAAATCTTGCCGTTTTCAGTTGTAAGTAATGTAACCCGTTTGTCTGTCTCCCCGATAACCCGGGAAGACAGAACCATTCCGGTTACAACTATTTTTCCATCCATTTTTTATCCTGCATAGAAGAGCTGCTCAAAAAGGTCTTCTGCCGGCTTGCCGTCCACATTCATTCCGTCATACTTGATGCCGATATACTCCTCGCCCTTCTTAAATATAACAGTGTCTTTTCCGTTAGTCTTAAAGATCTCTATCTTATCTCCCTTCTTAAGGGAAACATCGCCTTTAAGCTCATATGTATTAATGTCTACACCCTTTGCAGTGTAGTCCTGCTTTAAGATCAATGTGTGCTTATAGGTGGCCTCGCCGAAAGCTTCCTTTGTAGAGGGCATTCCGTCAGCGCCTGTAGAATAAAGACGCTTAATGCTGTATGTGCTTAAGGCATCAACCCGATTGTCCAGATAGAAGCCTTCAGGATTAACAAAGGGAGTCTCCTCTATCACGTAGGTATTATCCCCGCTTGCACTCTCATCGTCAACAGTTTTAGTATAAACAGCAGATTCGGAACCCTCTATGCAGCCAACATATTTAACATCATCCGTGCCAAGTTCAAATACCCGGATCTCCTGATAATCGTTTTCGCTCTTGGTGTTGAAATACAGGTAATTCTTCTTATCTGCCGTATGAACCAGCTTGGACTTATAACCGTAGAAATACTGGTCCTTTAAGGAAAATGACTTGTCTCCGCACTCAACTGTCACCCCGATATTTACAGGGTCGTCTTTATTCTCGGAAATAACCGATACTGATACAGGCACTATCTTACCGTCGCGGTTTAAATCCACCGGCCAGCGCTTAAGATCTCCCACAGGGGTTACAAAGGCTCCGCTTGAAGCCTTAACCTTGTCGGTAAAGAGCGCTGTATTCTCCGCGAAAGTAATATCAACCACCTGCTCGCCAAATGCGTAAGGTGCCAGATCATACGGGTTGAAAATGAACCTTATGGCATCGGGAGTGATACACCAGTTGGATCTGTTCTTTTCATCTGCAAAGTACTTGGCAAGGGATTCATCCAGTTTGCCTTCAAAAGCCACATCCGGATAATCCTTTTTCAAGGCCTTCTCTATAAGAGGAAGCATGTCCTTCTCAGACTTGATAACATCTGAAAGAGCCAGTTCTTTACCTGTTTTTACGTCAAATGTGGTTCCCTTGCAGGCATGATTGGGATGAGGTCCGCCGTAGAAGGTATCATTTGCGCTAATGAATGATAATATGTCATCACAACGAACTATGCTTATGGCAGTTTTATCCGAATAATAATGACCTTCATCAATCTCCTTGGGATTAATGTCCTTTTTTCCGTCTTCAAGGATCTTTTTCTGCGTGGAAAGAACCTTGTCGGAAAAAGCCTTAAGTCCGGCTGAAAGTTCCGGATACTTAGCCGCAGAGGCATCATCCAGTTTTATTGTGTCATAATCTGTTGTAAGCAGGTATTTTCCTGAGCCGCTTTCCTTTAAGGAATCACCGTTGGTTACGATAATGGGCTGCAGGATAGCATTACTGTTTACGGCAGCTGCCGAAGTTGCGGCTGCTGAACTTCCGTTCCCCGCCCCGCTGCTTCCGGCCGCGCTGCTTGAAGCTCCTGCCGGAGTCTGGCCGCAGCCCGTCATAACAAGGGCCCCAATAAGAGCTGCCGCAGCAATATTTTTTAAAGTTTTCCTCATTCTTCTTATCCTCCATATAATATGTGCTGATATCTAGCCTGCAAATAAAAGTCCGTCAAAGCTTTCTTCCAAGGGCTTGCCGTTAAACTTATTCTCATCTTCGTACTTCAAAGCGATGTAGGAGCCGTTTTCTGTCTTTAAAATGACTGTATCTTTGCCGTTGGTACGATAGATGGTGATCTTCTCACCCTTCTTAATAGTCACATCATCTTTTAATTCATTCTTTTCAATATCCACGTTCTTTCCCTTGATATCCTCTTTTACGGTAAGAGTAATCACATCCATGGCAGTACCGAACTCATCTGAAGATTCTGGGATACCCTTATCATTTATCTTGTAGTTCTTGGAGATGGTGTATGTGCTCATGGCATCTACCCGCTGGGAAAGTACCAGCTTGTCGGGATTAAATATGGGATAGGTATCAACCGTGGTCTTGGATTCCGTTTCAGAAACGAAAGTAATAACCTCTCCCCTGTCATCACGGATGTAACTGGAGGGTTCACTTAAACTTGCAGAACCTTTGTAATCCACATTGCCTCCCTTTACCTCAAATACCAGAAGCTCCGGATAATCACTGTATCCTCTGGTGAAGGCATAGATATAACTTCTGTTATCTTTTGTGTGGATACCTTTGACATAGTAATCTACGAAAACATTATCCTTAAGTTCGTATGACTTATCATTACATGATACCGTAAGTCCGGTATAGTGTTCGTTCTCCTTGTCGTAAGTGCCCTTAACGGTAAAGGTGGCCGGAGTACCTGTGCCCTCCAGATCCATAATTGCCTTCCCTTCTGCTGACATGGGTAAAACAAGGCCCTGGTCCGGTTTATTATACTTGCCTGTGAAGAAATCTTTGTCTTTATCGAAACGTAAGGCAACTGACTGGGATCCGCTTGCGTGGGGGGCCAGATCATAGGCGTTAAAAAATATTGTAATACCGAAAGGAGATAAGCCCCAGTTAATCTTTACGTCCTTCTCTTCTTCATATTCTTTTAAAGACTTGTCGAGATCGGTAAACTCTACATCAGGGTATTTGGTTTTCAGATCCTTCTTGACTCTTTCCATGAGATCCTTCTTTGATTTGATCACATCCGTAAGGGCTATTTCCTTGCCGGTTTTAGGATCAAATGCAGCAAAGGTCGTTACATTATTGGGATGAGGTCCCCCTAAGAAAGAAGCTGAGGTTTTTAAAAATGAAAATGCATCCCGGTCAGCACGGTAGATCTTAATGGTGGTATTGTCATAAAAATGAGTCCCTGAATTCTTTATGATCTTGTCAGTATCCGGATCATTTTTAACAGATTCCACTCTATCTTTCTGCTCCTTAAGTTCTTTATCGGAGTAGGCTTTTAAGGCCTCCTGTAAGGCAGGATAAGCCTTAGCAGACGCATCATCCAGTCTTATGGTCTGATATTTGCATTCTAAGACGTAGTCATTATTCTTAGTATAGAGATTATCTGTGTTATTGGTAATGATGGGTACGATAGATGCTGTGGCTGAAGATTCCGATGCTGATGAAGCAGCCGCCGATGCAGAAGATCCGGCAGCTCCTGTAGATGCGGCAGGACCCCCTGCTCCTGTCTGAGCACAGCCTACTAAAAGGCCGCAGATTAAAAGCATTCCGAATACGGTCTTAAAAGATTTTTTCATTTGTTACTCCCCTCATAAATAGTATAGTTTTTTAGTTACTTTTAATCTCCCAGATTAACAGAGATCCGTCCATACCGCTCATTCCCACAGCAAACAGCCTGTCCTTGCCGGAATCATCTGTGTACATAAATCCGCAGGTAGGAAGGGTTTCACCGAAATTAAAACCGGCACGAAGGCTTTTTGCTGAAGTAAGGGAGTCCACATTAATTCTCTCATGCACTATAAAATCTGCATTACCGTTATCATCAACAAAATTAGTCTCCAGGTCAACTATTCTGAATCTCTTAACTTCCTTCTTGGCTGTGAATATAACGTAGGAAGTGTACTCGCTCTTGTTAACAGGCTCATATGTGATGTAATCCTTGGAGGTATTAGATGCCTCTGTTTCATAAACCGCCTTCACATCACAGCCCTTAACCGACTCTTCGGGACTAAGCATCTCCGGTCCCCAGACCCTTAACTTCTTTCCTGCGCCACCTGCTCCAGAAGCCTGGCTTGCCCCGCCTGCGCTTGAAGATCCCACTGCCGCGCTTGATGCCGCACTGGATGCTGCACTGGAACTTGCCTCGCTGGAACTTGCCGCCGCACTCGATGAACTAACCGCCGCCGACGACTTAACCGCCGGGCTTGCCGCTCCTGTACTTGCAGTGCTTCCACCGCACCCCGCCAGCAAACCAACAACCATACCCATACATATAACGCTTAAAATACTCTTCTTCATTTACCAATCCCCTTTAATATATTATTTTTTTTATATTCTTCTGATAACAGTTCACATAATATATATTCAAAAGAAACGCCTTTGGAAGCGTCGGCACTTAGCGAATCGACATCCAACTAAACTAATACTAATTGAAATGCGATGAGCTTAGTACCGCTACGCTTTCAACGGAGTGAGAACGTCGTTTCGTTGAATATATATTATGTGAACGTCACTCGAACACCTTACTCATCTTTATCAACATATCCATAATTCTTTAGAAGCGTCTCGGAATCTCTCCAGTCTTTTTTGACTTTAACCCAAAGCTGCAGGTTAGCCTTTCCCTCAATAAGCCTCTCAATCTCATATCTGGCAGTAGAACCGATTTTTTTAAGCATAGCCCCCTGCTTCCCTATTATTATACCCTTATGTGAATCTTTCTCGCAAACAATAGTTGCATCAATATCACAAATTCCATTCTCCCTGGTCTTCATCTTATCGATAACCACCGCTATCCCATGGGGTATCTCCTCCGACAGGGCATGTAAGGACTTCTCCCTTATGATCTCCGCTACTATCTGCTTCATGGGCTGGTCCGTAATGGTATCTTCGTCATAGTAAGCCGGTCCGTAGGGCAGGTATTTAACTATAGCATCGATAACATCAAAGGTATTATTCCCCCTCAGGGCGGATATAGGAATTACTTCCGCGAAATCAAACTCCGCGGAGTAAGTCTTAATAACCTCTGCAGTGTCAGCCTTCTTCACCATATCCATCTTGTTTATCACAAGGATAACCGGGGCCTTGGCCTTCTTTAATTTCTCGATGATATGCCTTTCTCCGCCGCCGATATATGTGGTGGGCTCCACCAGCCAAAGGATCACATCAACCTCGGAAATGGTCCTCTCGGCCACGTTAAGCATATACTCTCCCAGCTTATTCTTCGCCTTGTTAACTCCGGGAGTATCAAGGAAAATAATCTGGCACCGGTCGTCGGTATAGACCGTCTGTATTCTGTTTCTGGTGGTCTGAGGCTTGTTTGACGTAATGGCTATCTTCTGACCGATAAGAACGTTCATCAGTGTGCTCTTACCTACATTCGGCCGCCCGATCAAACTCACAAAGCCTGATTTGAAAGAATTGTTATCCATATTATTTACGTAATAATCTCTCTTATTGCTGACAGATCTTCAATCCTACCTACTTTAAGGTCTTCACGTTCATAAATAACTTCTTAGAATCCTCAATCTGCTTCTCGGATCCCAGGACGCAGAGGTTATCCTGATCTATTACAGAGCGGACCATGGGCGCAAGAGCCCGGATATCCTCCTGTTTAGTTGAGAGAACCGCATCCCTCTCCTTCTGGCTGATCTCTTCAGTCAGGTTGGTAAGATAAGCCGTCATAGACCGAACACCCTTATTATTAGGGGTTAGGGGTGTATCTATATTACTCATGGTTCCGATGATATATTTGGTCATGTCCCGGTCGTCAACATCGAATTTCTCAATATATTCCGGCACTCCCTCAAAGACCTCTATGGTCTTCTCCAGGTTGGGATCCCGATAAGACGCAAGATAGGAATCTCCGTTCCTTGAAAATCCTGACATGCATCCGTATGCGCCTCCAAGAACCCTTATATTATTCCAGAGATAATCGTACCCTAAAATAGTCTTTAAAACCTGTAATCTTCCCGTATACTCAAAACCAGCATCCTTAAAATTACCGGTTCTTGATACATAGAATACTTTAGCTGCCGTCTTAAAGCCTTCGTTCTTCTTTTCGCATTTAAAGTCGTACTTCTTGTTATCAACAGGCTCCGTACATAAGGTTTTAGCAAAGGCCGGAAGGTCCTTCTTCAACTCTTCCAGGCCATCCTTGGTGGATGTAAAGCTGACCAGCAGGTTTTCAGGCCTAAACATTGCCTTGGATACAGCCCGGAGATTCTTGGTAATCTCCTCTTTCTTATCCTCAAAATGCTCTTCCAGATCATTTAAGAAATCATACTGCTCCAGGCCTGTAGTCATATCGGAAAACCTTGATACAGGCGAAAAATAACTCATGCCGCGAAGCATGGCCACAGCATGGCCTGCGTTATTGTAATACATCTGGTATCTGGACTTGGCTTCAAGGATAACTTCCTTCATCCTCTTATAATCATCCAGAACCGAGGTATTAATGATCTCGGAGATAATATCAAGGGCAGTACCTACTTTGTCATAAAGCACCCTTGCCTTATAGGTAAACATAGCCCGGTACTTGTCCTTATCCCTAACATCACTGTAGATGGACATATTGGGAGATATCCCGCCGGAGTTAATATTTATCTCATTGGTCAGTTCCTGATATGAATAGTTCTTGGTATCCACCAGGCCCAGTAAGGTCTTAAGTAAACCCACATAGGGCATAAGTTCCGTAGACACATCCTTCATGTCAAAAAACAGGGTAAGATAGCCTATTCCGTTGGTGAAATAATCATGGAATACCACCTTTGTCCCGTCCACATCCAACTCTTCATTTGCGAAGGGAAGGACTTTCTTTCTGATATCCTCTATCTTAAGAAGGGGTATGGACTCCAGCTCTTCCTTGGTGGAAGGCTCCGTCTGGTACTTCTTCAAAGCAGCCGTCTCCGCAGCCATAGCCTCCAGTTCTTCCTTTGACAGGCTCTTTTTAAACTGAGCAAGCTTATCGGCCAATTCCTTGTCCTTCTTCTCAGTAAGGCCCTTCTTTGGAACATATATAAGGACGCTGCCGTGGCTGTTATCCAGGAGATACTTCTTTATAAGACCTTCAAAGTAACCCCCATCGATCTTTTTCCTAAGCTGAGCAAATACAGCATTTGCCTCCAAATGCATAAAGGGCTCATTTTCATCATAGAGCCATGAATCAAAGCTTTGCAGACCAAACATCAGTCCCTTGGGATAGGGTCCGAAATCAGCCTCCCTGTACTTAAATTCAAATACGTTAATACCGGCCAAGAGGGACTTTCTGTTAATGCCATTCTTAACCTGCTCAGTTAATACATCTTCTATAACCTTTAAGAACTTCTCCTTCTTATCAGGATCGGAGTTCTTGGCTATAACGGAGAACATGGGCTGCTTAATGCCTCCGTCGTAGGAGCTTAATATATCTTTACCTATGCCCGCATCCAGCAGGGCCTGACGAAGAGGTGCTCCCGGGGACATAAGGGCGTATTCCAATATCTGAAATGCTATATATAATTCTTTATCAAGGGAAGTTCCCACAACCTTGTTGTATGTAAGGTAAGTGTTCTCTTCCTCAGATTCTTCATTGGTAATGGAGTATTCTTTTGTGATCTCCCTCATCTTATCGAATGGTTTCTGAGTTCCTATCTCGGAATCGATCTCTATCCTCTCATACTTACTGAGATACTCCTTGTCAAGCCAGGATAGCTTTTCCGCCATATCCATATTGCCGTAGAGGTAGATATAGCTGTTTACGGGATGGTAATACCGCCTGTGGAAATCAAGAAAGGCCTCGTAGGTAAGCTTAGGAATATCATCCGGGTCACCGCCGGACTCTACTCCGTATGCCGTATCCGGAAATAGAGAGTTAAATATCTCCCGGTCTAAAGACCCTTCGGGAGAAGAAAATGCTCCCTTCATCTCGCCGTAAACCACACCGCTTATGGTGATATCATCATCAACAGACTCCAGCTCGTAGTGCCAGCCTTCCTGCTTGAATATCTCCTGTCTCTTGTAAATGTTGGGATTAAGCACAGCGTCCATGTAGACATCCATTAAGTTCTGGAAGTCCTTATCGTTGCAGCTGGCTACCGGATAAACCGTCTTATCCGGATATGTCATGGCATTAAGGAAGGTGTTAAGGGAGCCTTTTGCAAGTTCAATAAAGGGGTCCTTTGCAGGGAACTTCTCAGATCCGCAAAGCACCGAATGCTCGATAATATGGGCAACTCCCGTGGAATCAGTGGGAGGAGTTCGAAATCCTATGGCAAAGACCTTATTCTCGTCATCGTTAGACAGGAGCATAAGCCGCGCACCGCTCTTCTTATGCTTCAGCACATAACCCTTAGAATTAAGATCACTGACCTCCCTCTCCTCTATTAATTCATATTCCTTAATATCCTTAATATCCATATTATGTCCTTTCACTAACGATATCTGTAATATAGTATTATAAATAATTCTATTGATGACAGATGACGGAGAAATGCTTTAAACGCAGTGCCTTTCACGCCGTCAGCACTTAGCGAGCATGTCGCAGTGAGTGTTCCGACTTTTTTCTGTAGCCGTTAGGCGTGAGAAAACAAGTCGGATCCTCACGGAGACAGTTTTGCGAGCTTAGTACTGTTACGGTGTGAACGGAGCGGAAGCGTCACTGCATTAAAGCATTTCTGCCGTCATCGTCACTTAGTCAATTATTTATTTTATTTCGCATATAACTTCACAAGCTTCTCAAGGTGCTCGTATCTTTCCTTAGCCTCACCCTCAGACTTGGCGAATAACTCCTTAGCCTTATCCGGGTTAGCACGCATAAGTGAATTGTAACGAACTTCTCCGTTAAGGAACTCCTGATAATCTCCTGTAGGAGCCTTGGAATCAAGTGTAAATGCATCCTCGCCCTTAGCAGCAAGCTCAGGATTGTATCTGAAGAGATGCCAGTATCCGGCCTCAACAGCGTTCTTCTCTTCTGTCTGAGCCTTGCTCATACCTGCCTTGATACCATGATTGATACAAGGTGCATAGCAGATAACGATAGACGGTCCGGGATAAGCCTCTGCCTCGGCAATAGCCTTGATGCACTGGTTGTAATCAGCACCCATAGCTACCTGAGCCACGTAGATGTATCCGTAACTCATGGCGATGCCAGCCAAGTCTTTCTTCTTAACTTCCTTACCACCTGCAGCAAACTGAGCTATGGCACCTGTAGGTGTAGCCTTGGAAGACTGTCCGCCTGTATTGGAGTAAACCTCGGTATCGAATACCATGATGTTAATATCCTGTCCGGAAGCAAGTACATGGTCAAGTCCTCCAAATCCGATATCATAAGCCCATCCGTCACCACCGAAGATCCACTGGCTCTTCTTAGCGAGGAAGTCCTTGTCTTTGAGGATGTCCTTAGCCTTGTCGCCGTCACATCCCTCTAAGATCTTAACCAGCTTATCCGTAGCAGGTCCGTTTAAAGCCCCGTTATTAAATGTATCCAAGTATTCCTTAGCAGCTGCCTTAGCCTCTTCCTTGCAGCCGTTTACTGCTATATCCTCGATCTTAGCCTTAAGGGAAGCACGAAGTGCCCTCTGGGCTAAGAACATACCATATCCGAACTCTGCAGCATCCTCAAAGAGTGAGTTAGACCATGCAGGTCCCTTGCCCTCTTTATTTACCGTATAAGGAGTTGAAGGTGATGAGTTACCCCAGATAGATGAACATCCTGTAGCATTGGCAATGTACATTCTGTCTCCGAATAACTGGGTAACCAGCTTAGCGTAAGGTGTCTCACCGCAGCCTGCGCATGCCCCTGAGAACTCAAGGAGAGGCTGCTTAAACTGTGAACCCTTAACTGCTGTCTCTTTGAACTTCTCGTTAACCTCAGGCTTAACAGGCAGGTGTCTTCCGTAGGAGAAGCACTCCTGCTGATCCATATTCTCTTCAAGTGATGTCATGGTAAGAGCCTTGTTGCCCTTCTTGCCCGGACATACATTTGCGCAGGATCCGCAGCCTGTACAGTCAAGAACTGAAACCGTCATGGAGAATGTAAGGTTATCAAGTCCTGTCATCTTAGCCTTCTTCATGGCTGCCGGAGCCTTGTCAGCTTCCTCTGCCGTCATGGCGATAGGTCTGATAGCGGCATGAGGACATACATATGAGCAGAAGTTACACTGGATACAGTTTTCAGGATTCCAGTTTGGAACATCTACTGCTATTCCTCTCTTCTCGTATGCAGCAGTTCCTGATGGTGTGGTACCGTCTACATAAGCCTTAAATGCTGATACGGGAAGCTTATTTCCTTCCTGTGCATTAATAGGAATCTGGATATTGTTAACGAATTCGGTAACTTCTTTTCTGTGGCCTGAAACCTTCTTGGAGAAGTCTTCGTCCTTGGCATCCTTCCAGGAAGCCGGAACCTTGATCTCTACTACGTCTTTTGCACCACGGTCTATTGCGTCATAGTTCATCTGAACTACCTTGTCACCCTTACGTCCGTAGGTGTCCAGAGCAGCCTTCTTCATAAGCTCGATAGCCTTATCCTCGGGGATGATATTTGCCAGTTTGAAGAATGCTGACTGAAGGACTGTATTAATACGTCCCCCAAGACCTATCTCCTTACCGATCTTAATACCGTCAATGGTATAGAACTTAATGTTGTGTTCTGCAATATATCTCTTGGCCTGTCCCGGAAGATTCTTCTCTAAGCCTTCCATATCCCATGAACAGTTAAGAAGGAAAGTTCCGCCGTCTACGATATCCTGAACCATGTTGTACTTACGTACATAGGAAGGATTATGGCAGGCAACGAAGTTAGCCATATTTATAAGATATGTGGACCGGATGGGGTCTTTACCGAATCTCAGGTGTGATATGGTAACACCGCCTGACTTCTTTGAATCATAATCAAAATAAGCCTGAGCGTACATATCCGTATTATCACCGATGATCTTAATGGAGTTCTTGTTGGCTCCTACAGTACCGTCTGCACCCAGTCCCCAGAACTTGCAGCTTATGGTTGAAGAAGAAGCTGTGTTGGGGTTCTCCTTGATCTCAAGTGAAAGATTGGTTACATCATCAACTATACCGATGGTGAATCTCTTCTTGTCCTTGTTATTGTATACGGCTACGATCTGTGCCGGTGTAGTATCCTTTGAACCAAGGCCGTAACGACCGGAAAGAACGGGAACATCCTTGAACTTGGAGTCCTTTAATGCTGCCACAACGTCTAAATAGAGGGGCTCACCAAGAGATCCCGGCTCCTTTGTTCTGTCAAGTACTGATATACACTTAACAGTGTCGGGAATAGCCTCGATAAGAGCTTTGGCAGAAAACGGTCTGTAGAGGCGAACCTTTACTACACCAACCTTCTCTCCCTTAGCTACCAGGTAATCGATGGTCTCATCGATGGTATCGCATACGGAGCCCATAGCGATGATGATGCGGTCTGCATCCTTAGCTCCGTAGTAATTAAAGAGCTTATAGTCTGTACCAATCTTCTTGTTAACTTTGTCCATATACTTCTGAACAATACCGGGCATTGCATCATAAGCGCCGTTACAAGCCTCTCTTACCTGGAAGAAAATATCCGGGTTCTGAGCCGAACCTCTCTGGCAGGGATGGTTGGGATTAAGGGCACTCTTACGATACTCATTAATAGCATCCATATTTACCAGGTCCTTTAAATCTTCATAATCCCATGTCTCAATCTTCTGAATCTCGTGAGATGTTCTGAAACCGTCAAAGAAGTTGATAAAAGGAATACGTCCTTCGATGGCAGCACAATGAGCTACGGGAGTTAAGTCCATAACTTCCTGCACGCTTGATTCGCAAAGCATAGCCACACCTGTCTGACGGCAGGCATATACATCGGAATGATCTCCGAAGATGGATAATGCATGGCTTGCTATAGCTCTGGCTGATACGTTAAATACTCCGGGAAGTCCCTCTCCTGCTATCTTGTAGAGATTGGGGATCATAAGTAAAAGTCCCTGAGATGCGGTGTAGGTAGTGGTCAGCGCGCCGGCTGCCAGTGATCCGTGAACCGTACCTGCAGCTCCCGCCTCAGACTGCATCTCCGTAACCTGTACAGTCTGGCCGAAAATGTTCTTGCGTCCCTGAGTTGCCCATTCATCCGTAGCCTCAGCCATAACAGATGAAGGTGTGATGGGGTAGATAGCCGCTACATCGGTGTATGCATAAGATGCATGGGCTGCTGCATGGTTACCGTCCATTGTTTTCATTGCTCTTGCCATAAAATAAGCCTCCTTATCATCACTTTTCTGCTCCTGCAGAAAAAAATATAGTTTAAAAAGATTTGCATAAATCTTTATAGATACAATGTCTCAAACTCTTCCGGAGGGATAGCCCTGTTAAAGAAGAATCCCTGGCCCATATAGACCCCGTTTTCCAGAAGGAAATCAACCTGTTCCTGATTCTCAACCCCTTCGAAGACTATCTCTCTTCCGGTGGTCCGAATCAGCTCGCATATCTTAACGATATATTCTTTTGAAAGTTCTCCGCTTCCCAGTTTGTAGAGAAAACTCTTATCTATCTTAATAACATCCACCGGAGACGAAAGCAGAATATCCAATGAAGAATACCCTGTTCCGAAGTCGTCCATGGAGATAACATATCCCATGGCTTTAAGCTTCTCCAGATTCTTATACATAATCCTGGAATCAGCGGCCAGACAGCTTTCCGTAACCTCTATCTCTATCTCTTTAGGATCGATACCGTACTTCTCTGTTAAAGACACTACCCGCTCTATAAAATTAGGCAGAGCATTATGTTTTCTGGAGAAGTTAACGGAAACCCTGATGGGTTTGCGCTCCTCATACTTCCATTTACGAAGGAGTTTTAAGGTCTCTTCAAAGGCAAAGAAGTCAAGTTCTACTATGCTTCCGTGCTTCTCCAAGGCCGGAATGAAGGTATCCGGCAGGTTCACTCCTCCCTTGCCGTCATTCCATCTGATAAGTGTCTCGGCACCTACAACCTGACCGACCCTCATATCTACCTTGGGCTGCAGGTAGGCTTTAATGTCTCCTGCTTCCAAAGCACCGGCCAGGCTTGATGTAATATCCTGTTCCATATTCCTCTCATTGCGCATCTCTTCGGAGAAGAATGATATATGCCTGCCTGTAAGAAGCTTGGCATTCTTTCTGGCCAGATTGGCGAAATCAAAGGCGCTGGCCATATCCCTGTCCGGACTATCGATATGATAAATGCCCACATTTATCCGGCATCCTGCCGTGGAATAACAATGATTTTGGTACTCATAGTACCTGGCTGCTATACGGTCTATTGCCTTCATGAACTCATCCTTATTGGGCGTTAAGAATATACAGGCAAAAAGATCGGAATGAACTCTGCAGACACATTCAACAGTGGGCTCCGAGCTTATAATGGAGGCGAAATTAATAAGGAGATTATCACCCGCCTCGAAGCCCAGGCTCTCATTTACATGGGCAAATCCCATAATATCCGCATAGGCCAGGGCACAATAGTTGTTCTCATTGACCTTCTTTATAATGTCCGCGCCCTTGATCATAAATACTTCGATATTATTAACCCCTGTCAAGCGGTCAAACATATATAACTTTTCAAGCTCTGCCTTGCTTCTTACATTTCCTGTTTTAATGCTGATAAAATAGGACATGGTAAGACAGAACTGATATATGGTCTCCTTGTCATAATCCGACAGATGACGGTTATGCTCAGTGTCAAAGAAGAAAAATGCAAGATCTTCCACGAAGCCGGGTCTTGATACCATACATGCGGAGATGGATTTATAACCGTTCTCCTTAAATAGCGCTATATCTTCTTTACAAAGCTTAGTCTCATCAGTGCAATCTTCTATAACATTCAGCTGATCTACTTTAAAATCAGCAACAGACTTCCATTTATTCTTCCTGTTGATCTTAAGGCCGCGAGTGACTATACCCACATTCTTAACCCAACGGTTGGTCTCGTATACAATATCCTCATTTGAAGAGTTCTCTGATAAGGCGATGGCAGAAAAGTCATACCGCTCCCCAAGTTTCTCCATCAGGATATTAATGGTGGCATCTATACTCCTGGTATTCAAAAATAGGGTAAAAGCGTATTGAATAAAGGCTGTATCAAAGGCATAATTATTTAAATCGTAGTCAAAAGCCGTATCGAACCTGCCCTGGGACTGTTTATCACCCAGAGCTGCTATCTCTCTGTTATATACAGCCACACCGTCTTTGCCGTTATTCTTGGCAAAATACATGGCACTGTCGGCCTTCTTAAACAAGGTATCGTAATCAGCTCCATCTGCTTTATACATACTTATGCCGATACTTGTGCTTATCTTGAAGTTCTGGTTCTCTCCCACATAAATCTCTGATATGGTTCTGTTGATCCGCTCAGCCTTACTCTCTGCCAAAATAGGAGACACATCTTTTAGTATAATTACAAACTCATCTCCTCCGGCTCTTCCTGCTATATCGTCTTCACGAATGACTTTGCGAATGGTATTGGCGATGTTCTCGATAACCACGTCCCCAACCATATGCCCCAGGGTATCATTAACATGCTTAAAATTATCAATGTCGATTACCAGAACAGCATGCTTTTTGTTTCTGTTTCTCTTGTCATTAAAGAAATCATCTGCTTTCTGCTTCAGGGCAGATTTATTAAGGAGCTTGGTCATGGGATCAAGAAGGAGTTCATCCTCCATCTTCTCCTTACTGAGCATCTCTTCGTTAATGTTTCTTAAACGTCCGATGATCTTAACGATATCACCCTCACTGTCAAGCATGCTGGAATAGATCATGCTGAACCAGTAATATCTCTTATCTCTCATGCGGATACGCAGTCTCATGGAACCGGATATCAGCTTGTCTTTGGCCGTCCATAAGGTATCCGTAATACGCTTTAAATCATCGGGATGAATAAGTTCCTTAATGGATCCTGTCTTGAAGAAATTAGCCTCATAGGACGGTATGGCAAAAGAATCCGCATATTTTTCGGAAATCTCGATGGAATCCTTCTGAATATCGTATTCAAAGATAAGTTCTTCAGCGATATGCATTATTATCCTGTTGCGTTCAGACAGGTATTTAAAACGTTCCTCCAGCCTGTATCTATCCGTAATATCCGCAAAGGTACAGATAAGATAGTCATAGTTATCCAGTATTATCCTGGATATATATGATTCAACGTAGATCTCTCGTTTGTCGTAGGTATACATGTTGTGCTCAGACTTAAAGGACTCTCCCGGATAAAGCATAGCTCTCTTATAGGCTCCTACTGCACTGCTCCGGTTCTTTTTCCCTAAGAGGGAAAACAGTTTATAATCCTTCTCGGCGAATTGCTCAGGTGTATGTCCCAGTATCTCGTAGAATTTATCATTTGCAAATTCAAAATTAACTTCTTCCTTTCCGTCTTTTCCCACAGTGATAATATAGGAAACAAAGCCGCAGGGAAATAGCCTCAGGACGGTATAAACACTGTTTCTGAAAGTTTCTAAATCTTCCAAATGTGAATTTGAGAAAAAATCGTTAAATACACTGTGCAACATTATGCTGTCACTCCATGAGGGTATTTACTTCAAGAAAGCGTCGAGCTTTGAAAGGTTATTACTTCCCATTCCGGCTGAAATCGCGCTTAATATAATAACGTCCTTAAACTTATATGTTGAATACAGGTCCTTAATGGAACCTGTGTAGTATCTGTAATCAACAATGTATATATGCTGATAATGATCTACCAGGAAGGGGATCATTGCGTTACCGAAGGACTCCTTTATTACCAGACAGGAAGATCCGTCTGTAACCTTCGGATTATCGATAACAGACCAGGGATTATCTCCGCCGATGAAGGTGTTGTACTTGGTCCCTGCAGCCCAGTTGTCCACATCCTTAATGATCTTCCATGCAGTCTCCTTGCCGTCCTTGTCGGTGAACTTCATGTCGTTGGTTCCCTTAGGCGCATAAGCTTCAACCGTATCCGGGTTATTAAGGAGGTTCTGGTCCTTGGTATGAGTGTAGAAAGATCCCACAAATCCCGCAAAAGTAACCTTTTCAAAATCAGCTATATTATGGGGTTCTTTCCCCATGGCCTTGCAAAGCTCTACATATGCGTAATATGCTCCCAGGGCCGTCCAGTGGTGATCAGTCCGAAAATAAAGGTACTCTTTCTTGTGCTGACGCAGGGTGTCCATGATATTAATGCACTTGGCATCATTACCTATTGCCTTATATATGTAATCTATGGCTTCTCTCTGGTCCCCGGATTTAACGGTCTTTCTAAGGGCATCCGGCATGGTGGTGTCCATGGCAGTAGGAATAACCATATCATAGATATTAACCGTTCCTCCCAGGGCCTGATTGGCCTTCTTCACGCAGTCTACATACTGATTGGCGATTCCTTCCGAGAATCCGTACATCTCGTAACCGGTATCTCCTGCCAATAGTATTCCGTTAGATGCCTTGGTTTTGGTATCCGTTACCGCTATACCGTCGTCTCCGTTGAGGGGCACGAGTTTGGAAGCGTCCTCTGCTGCGTAAGGTGTAAAGCTACCGCCTGAGTTACCTCCTGAATTACCTCCGCTGTTACCGGACTTGGGGGTATTACCCGACCCTCCGGAAGTCTTGCCTCCTCCTCCGCAGCCCGACAAAATCATAGCCAATACAAGCATGACCACAAGAAGACACTTTATACTTCTATGCTTTCTCACAACTAATCCTCCCTTTTGCTTTTATCTCCTATGCATATATCTAAACTTTGTGAGTATGCGTAAATAAATGATCCTGGCAGTATTCGTAGTTGCCGTTACATTTGGTGCAGAACCTGAACTCAAGGTCAATGCCGTCATTCTCCGTTCTGCCGCAGATGGCGCATTTATGCTTGGTTATCCCTCCTGTGGCAGGATTAAACCTCTTGGGAGGTTCTGCATTCTTCTTAGGCTTCTGCCGGGTAAATATAGGGGTAGCTCCGCTCTTATACTTTCTGGATAAGGCAAAGAATATCAGGAAATTAAGCAAAGAAGCGATAATGGCAACCCTGTTGGCCCAGTAATTAACCCTGATGAAATCATATATAATAATAGCCACATCAAGAAGTGCCAGCCATTTGATCTTTAAGGGGATCAGGAAATACAGCATAACCTGCATATCCGGATATGTAGCCGCAAATGCCAGGAAAATAGCCAGATTTATATAATGTGTGGAGAAGAAAAATCCTACTCCGTATCCGCCTCCCGATACCACGTAAAGGATAAAGGCTCCCAGTATCATAAAAATGAGACCCGAAAAGATATAGAAATTAAAGCGAAAGGCTCCCCAGGTCTGCTCCAGCGTGCTGCTGATGGAATAATAGAAAAAGAGCATGATCAGCACGAAGAAAATATTGGTTGTGGTTGGGGGCACAAAGATCCATGAAATAAGCCTCCAAACCTGGCCCTGTAATATAAGGGCAGGCTCCAGCATGATATAGATCATGCTCTGGGGAAACATGTAATACAGTATGTATCCGATAATGTATGTTCCTATCATCCATTTGGGGAGGTTGGGAATGGCGTATCTGCCAAGTTTCCGCTCCATCTTGTTAAGTAAATTCATGTCTCTTTTATCTCCAAAAATACATAGTTATCCATTAAATCATTAACACTACAATTATAGGTTTTTCCTCGCATATTGTCAAACAAAAGAGCCCCTTTAAAGAGGCTCTTTTGAAGATGATCTATTTATTTTTTTTCATGTTCTTCTGTGCTGTTGAAAGCATCAGCTTAATACGATTGAGCTGGTTAACTTCGCTGGCTCCGGGATCATAATCGATAGCGATAATATTAGACTCCGGATACTGGCGGCGAAGCTCTTTAATAACTCCCTTGCCCACGATATGATTAGGCAGGCAGGCAAAGGGCTGGGTGCATACGATATTGTTAACACCGCTGTGTATCAGTTCCACCATCTCTCCTGTCAAGAACCAGCCTTCACCGGTCTGGTTACCCAGGGATACTATAGGCTTGGCCAGTTCGGCAGTATCTTTGATATATGAGGGCGGCATAAAACGCTTGCTCTTCATAAGTTCCTGTCTCGCAGCCTTTCTCAGCCACTCACAGAATCTGATACCCATATCGGTCTTAATAGTGGAAGACTTCTTAGCTCCCAGTTTGTCCGCCTTGAATCTCTGATTATAGAAGCAGTAAAGGAAGAAATCCAAAAGGTCCGGTACCACTGCCTCTGCCCCTTCTTTCTCAAGGAGCTCCACAAGATGGTTATTGGCTGTAGGCGAAAACTTAACAAGAATCTCTCCTACTATACCCACCTTGGGCTTAACCATATCCTCATGTATGGGCAGATTATCAAAATCCCTTATAATGCTGCGGCATATCCTCTTATACATGTTGTGGGAAATATGCTTTCCCTTTGATAAAAATGCATTGCACCTCTTAACCCATTTGCGGTGGAGGGCATCCGCCGATCCGGGAGTGATCTCATAAGGACGAACCTTATAGAGGCATCTCATGAAGATATCTCCGAATACCACGGCATATAAGCCCTTCTGCAGCATCTCCAGGGTCACCTTAAATCCCGGGTTGAACTCCAGTGAACTTAAGTTCAGGGAAATTACCGGTACATCAGGATATCCTGCTTTAGCAAGGGCACGTCTTATAAAGCCGATATAATTGGAAGCACGGCATCCCCCTCCTGTCTGGGTTATTATAACTGCTGTCTTGGTCATGTCATACTGACCGGAAAGAACAGCATCCATAATCTGTCCCACAACCAGCAGTGACGGGTAGCAGGCATCATTATTAACGTATTTTAAGCCAACATCGATAGCTGTCCTGTTGTCATTATCAAGGAGAACAATATTATATCCGCAGTTTCGAAAGGCCGTAGCCACCATATCAAAATGAATAGGCGACATCTGAGGACATAAGATATTATAATTCTCCCTCATCTCTTCAGTAAAAAGCACCCTCTTATGAGCAGCGGATACGATCTTTCTCTCCCTGTTCTTCCTGTCACGAACGCGGACGGCTGAAAGAAGGGATCTAAGCCTTATTCTTGCAGCACCCAGGTTATTAACCTCGTCTATCTTAAGGCAGGTATATATCTTTCCCGAATTAGTAAGAATATCATTTACGGCATCCGTGGTTACGGCATCAAGGCCGCAGCCGAAGGAATTCAGCTGGATAAGTTCAAGATTATCCTGGGTCTTTACATAGTTGGCTGCAGCATAAAGCCTGGAGTGGTACATCCACTGGTCCAGAACTATCAAGGGTCTCTCAACCTCAGTCAGATGACTGATGGAGTCCTCAGTAAGTACAGCCAGGCCGAAGGAATTGATCATCTCCGGTATGCCGTGATTGATCTCCGAATCGATATGATAGGGGCGTCCTGCAAGAACGATGCCCTTAATACCCTTTTCCTTAATAAACTTCAGGGTTTCCTCGCCCTTCTTTTGAATGTCAAAACGGGCTCTGGCCATCTCTTCCCAGGCTTCATTTACCGCCTCTTCTATCTCCTGGCGGGGAATCTTAAAGGAGAACTCCTCCACAAGTCTGGCGCTGACGGCTTCTTTGCTTCCCAGGGACATGAAGGGATTCATAAAGCGAACCTTGCCTGATGTGATCTCCTCCACGTTATTCTTGATATTCTCGGCGTAGCTGGTAACGATGGGACAGTTGTAATGGTTGTTTGCATCACAGAATTCCTTTCTCTCGTAAGGAATACAGGGATAGAAAATAAAATCCACATCGTGCTTTATAAGCCACATAATATGACCATGTACCAGCTTGGCGGGATAACACTCACTTTCGCTGGGTATGGATTCGATACCCATCTCGTATATCTTCCTACTGGAAACCGGGGATAAAACCACCTTGTAGCCCAGTTTCGTAAAGAAGGTAAACCAGAAGGGATAATTCTCGTAAATGTTAAGCGCTCTGGGGATACCCACTGTTCCCCTCTTAGCCTCATCAGTCTTTAAAGGCTTGTAGCCGAATACTCTCTTATTCTTGTAGTCAAAGAGGTTTGGCAGATTATTTTTAACATGATCTTCTCCAAGACCTCTCTCACAGCGGTTACCGGTGATATACTGTCTTCCCCCTGAGAAATGATTAATGGTAAGCATGCAGTTATTGGTACATTTACCGCAGCGTTTAAGCTCTGTCTCGTAAGTCAGGGCATTAATCTCCTCGATGGAGAGCATGGTGGTATTCTTATCCTCCTCGTAGCGCTCCTTTGCCACAAGAGCTGCTCCGAAGGCTCCCATAATACCTGCAATATCAGGACGTACTGCTTCGCAGCCGGAAATGGTCTCAAAGCTTCGAAGTACCGCATCATTATAGAAGGTACCTCCCTGAACCACTATATTGCTTCCCAGGTCTGCCGCGTCAGCTATCTTAATAACCTTGTACAAAGCATTCTTAATAACGGAATAAGCCAGACCGGCTGAGATGTCTGCTACAGAGGCTCCCTCCTTCTGGGCCTGCTTAACCTTTGAATTCATAAATACCGTACATCTGGTTCCCAGGTCAATGGGGTGAGCGGCAAAGAGGGCTTCCTTGGCAAAATCCTTAACATCATAGCCTAAGGACTTGGCGAAGGTCTCTATAAATGACCCGCAGCCTGATGAACATGCCTCATTTAAGAGGACGGAATCAACCGTATTATTCTTAATCTTGATACACTTCATATCCTGGCCGCCGATATCCAAGATACAGTCAACTTCAGGATCGAAAAATGAAGCTGCATAATAATGGGTTACAGTCTCAACCTCCCCCTCTTCCAGCATCAGGGCAGCTTTAATCAAAGCCTCGCCATATCCTGTGGAACAGGAATGCACTATGGATGCCCCTTCCGGGAGCAGGCTGTAGATCTCCTTAATGGAACGGATAGCCGTAGCAAGCGGACTTCCGTTATTATTGTCATAGAAAGAATAGAGAAGGCTTCCGTCTTCGCCTATAAGGGCAGTCTTGGTAGTGGTGGAGCCTGCATCGATTCCCAGATAACAGTTCCCCCTGTATGATGACAGATCCCCGGTCTTAACTGAAGATCTGCTGTGTCTTTCTTTGAATTCATCATATTCCTTCCGGTCCGCAAAGAGAGGCTGCATTCTTTCAACCTCAAACTCCATCTTGATCTTGGAAGAAAGGCGCTCGTTGAGCTGAGAAAGACTGATGGCATTCATAACGTCCGCATTTAAGGCGGAACCTATAGCCGCAAACAAGTGAGAATTCTCAGGGATAATGGTGTGTTCCTCATCTAAGTTCAGTGTCCTTATAAAAGCGTTCCTAAGCTCAGACAGGAAATGTAAGGGTCCGCCTAAGAATGCCACATGACCTCTGATGGGCTTACCGCAGGCCAGACCGCTTATGGTCTGATTAACAACTGCCTGGAAGATGGAAGCTGATAAGTCTTCCTTGGTGGCACCCTCATTTATAAGGGGCTGGATATCCGTCTTTGCAAACACACCGCATCGTGCAGCTATGGGGTAAATGGCCTTGTAATTCTTAGCGTACTCATTTAAACCGGAAGCGTCTGTCTGAATAAGAGAAGCCATCTGGTCTATAAATGAACCTGTACCCCCGGCACATATCCCGTTCATACGCTGCTCTACATTTGTTCCCTGGAAATAAATGATCTTGGCATCCTCACCGCCAAGTTCTATCGCCACATCTGTCTTGGGACAATTCTTCTCTAAAGCTGATGCTACCGATATAACCTCCTGAACGAAGGGAACTTTTAAATGATTAGCCAGGGTAAGACCCCCTGATCCAGTAATCATGGGAGAAACACGAACTTCCCCAACCAGATTAAAAGCATCGGAAACCAGAGATGACAAGGTCTCCTGAATATTGGCAAAGTGCCTCTTATAGTCAGAAAAAACAAGATTCTTCTCAGGGTCAAGAAGAGCTACCTTAACCGTAGTAGACCCTATATCAATACCCAATGTATATACTTTCGTTTCAGCCATTTCGTAACTCCTTTACTCTCAAGTCCACATTATATATTTTCTATTTGCCAATCTATGGGTTCTATGCCGTGCTCCTCAAGGAAGCGGTTGCAGGCGGAGAAATGCCTGCATCCGAAGAAGCCGCGGTAGGCCGAAAGGGGCGATGGATGGGGTGCTTCCAGGATCAAATGCTTAGGATTGGTAAGCATAGGTGCCTTCCGTCTTGCGGGAGTTCCCCACAGAAGATAGACTATGGGCCGATCCTGAGCATTCACCGCGTTAATCACTGCGTCAGTAAAGATCTCCCAGCCCTTGCCCTGATGTGAATTAGCCGCATGGGCCCGGACGGTGAGCACTGTATTTAGAAGCAAAACCCCCTGTCTGGCCCATTTCTCCAGGTATCCGTTATTAGGAATATAGCAGCCCAGGTCATCCTGAAGCTCCTTGTAGATATTCTGCAATGATGGAGGTATCTCCTTTTGAGACACCGGAACGGAAAAAGACAATCCGTGGGCCTGGTTCTCATTGTGATAGGGATCCTGGCCTAAGATAACTACCTTCACTTCTGACAAAGGGGTAAAATGAAATGCATTGAAAATGTCATCTGCCGGAGGATAAACCACATGAGTGGAATATTCCTTCTTTACAAAGCCGTATAAATCCTTGTAATAGGGCTTTCCGAACTCTTCTTTTAATGCCGGCAGCCAGTCATTATCTATCATTCCCATAATAAAACTACCTAAAATTCAGCGTATTATTTGTAAAGTTGTAACCCCAGATGGAGATCTTTCTTCCTATGCTTCCGGGAATATTAACCCATCTGGAAACAAATCTGTGCCGAAGTCTTCCGTAGGAATCCGGGCATTTCTCCTTGGCGTAGTCCCAGATGGCCTTCTTCTCTTCTATGTCCCCCGGTGCATTTCTAAGATAGAGAAAGGTAGAGGTGGTGGAAAGCACCAGAGCCAGATTACGAACCATGTAATTATAAAGCTTCTTTGGCAGTTTCTTATGATCCATCTCGGAAAAGCTGTCTATAACAAGCCTGGTGATAAAGAGCTGCTGGTCCAGCTGCCTAATCTGAACGGACTCATTTACGGACTGATCCGGACGGCCTATGGTGTAATAGTAATAATCCACGTCCATATAGTAAATGCTCTTTACATGCTGCAGGGGGCACATAACTATAAGATTATCGGAATAACATACATGTGAGGGCAGCTTCAGACCGGTCTTATCCAGAACCTCTTTCCTGTAAATGAGGTTATGGATCATAAGATACTGGGTCAGGGCAAAACGTCCTGTCTCCTCCCAGGTCAGAAGCTTGTCTGTCTCAAAGGCTCCCTTAAGACCCATACGAACATTCTTGGTTCCCTCTTTTTTATAAATATAGTTAACCAGAAAGAGATCTGCCGGTGTGCCTGCCTTCTCTAACGACTTTAACCTGTTAATTATCTTAAGAAGTGCCTTGGTATTGGCAGAGTCATCTGCGTCCATGATACAAAAATATGTACCCACAGCCTCCCGCATGCCGGTATTAACTGCTTCTCCGTATCCTCCGTTCTCCTGATGGATGGCCCGGATAATGCCGGGGTAGCGTTTCTCGTAATCTGAAGCGATATCCCATGTATTATCAGTGGGTGATCCGTCATCGATAACCAGGATCTCTACATCCTCTCCTCCCGGCACCAGAGACTCTATACATTTGCCCATAAAAGGTGCCGAGTTATAACACGGCACCATGATCGTCAATATTTTTGAATTCAAAGCCTAATCCCCAATCTACTTATTTTCTTTAATTTCTTCTTTTTCTTCATACTCTTTTATCTCTTCAATATCTTCCTTAACGCTCTCCTGGCCGCGGTAACCCCTTACATCCTTAGAAACGATTAAGATCACTGCTCCCATAATAAGTCCGAAGTAAAAGGTAATCACCCTCCATATCAGCATGGATGATGAGGCAAGGTATCCTCCAAGATAACTGTATAAGAGTATATAAGACCCTTCCGAACCGCCGCTGGCCCCCGGAATAGGCATAAATGTATTAAACATGGTCACGGCACTGGCAAGGGCAAGAAGTCCCGGAAATTGCCCTATCTCAAGCTTAGCCCCCACCGAAAGAAATGCGAAATAGGGTACGGAATACAGCAAGGTAAGCTTTAGAGCATTCAGAAACAGGGTGTCAAAAAAGAGTTTCTTATTTGCAAAGAGTTCCTTGGAGTTATGGCGAAATTCCCTGAAAACACCCTTAATCTCTTTAGAAGTCTTATCATAATCCTTAACAATATGAATCTTAGCCAGCCCGCCTATACACAGTTCCAGAATAAACTTCTGTACCCGCTTGGAAGTAGAGCCGAAAAAAAGCACAACGGTAACGCCGATATTAACCGCAAATCCCACAACAGCAATAAGCCAGGTCCCCACCCCTCCCGAAAAGATAAGGGGGGCCTGAAAAAGCATACTGACAGCCGCATATCCTACTATTACTATCTGGTAGGAAATAAGGGCCATAATAAGAATTCCGGATGCGCAGGTACCGGAGATGCCCTGATGACGGAAAACGTAAACCTGGGCAAACTGTCCGCCGGTGGCAGACGGGGTTAGGTCACTGAAGAAGATCCCCACCATATTATTAACAAAGCCCTGTTTTAAGGTATATGCCTGGTTATATTGCCGAGAAATGAGCTGCATTATCCGACCGTCGATGATATAGTAACCAATCATCAGAAGAAGCATAACCAAAAGAAAACCCGGCTTAACTGAAAGCAGGGCATCAACTACACTCGATACTTCATCCCCAATTGATAAATACAGCGATAAGGCACCTAATCCGATGATTACTGCCAGCGCTATAAAATACTTCAAGAAACTGCTTTTTTTCATGCCTATAATTCTAAATCAAAATGCCCTGTGTGTCAATCAAAGTGGTGTTTAAAGTCTTACTGATACACCCCTGCCCTTTAAGTATTCCTTTACTTCTTTGATAGACAATTCTTTATAGTGAAAGAGCGATGCAGCCAGCACTGCGTCAGCATGGCCCTCTTCCACTGCATCATAGAAATGCTCCAGCCTGCCGGCTCCTCCCGATGCTATAACGGGAACATTAACCTTGTCGGCTATAGTTCTGGTAAGTTCAATATCGTACCCGTTCTTGGTACCGTCACAGTCCATACTGGTAAGTAGGATCTCTCCGGCACCCAGTTCGCAGACCTTCATGGCCCACTCCACTGCATCCATGCCCATATCCACTCTTCCGCCGTTCTTGTAGATGTTCCAACCGGAGCCGTCAGACCGCCTCTTGGCATCAATGGCAACCACTACGCACTGGCTTCCGAACTTGTAAGCAGCCTCACTTACCAGATTGGGATTCATAATGGCAGCGGAGTTAACGGATATCTTATCTGCCCCTTCACGAAGAAGTTCTCTGAAATCATCAACCGTCCTGATTCCGCCTCCCACGGTAAAGGGGATAAATACTCTGGATGCAACTGCTCTTACCATGTCAACCACGGTTTTTCTGGCATCCGATGATGCTGTAATATCCAAAAATACCAGCTCATCTGCTCCCTCTTTATCATAGGCGGCACCAATCTCCACCGGATCTCCCGCATCTTTCAGATCTACAAAATTAACACCTTTTACCACCCTGCCGACATTAACGTCCAGACAGGGGATTATTCTCTTTGTATGCATACTCACACCTACAGATCAATAAAATTCTTAAGAATAGTCAGCCCCACATCAGAACTTTTCTCCGGATGGAACTGACAGGCAAAAATATTACCGCTCTCTACCGAGGCATCCACCCTGGCAGCATACTCACTGGTGGCGGTAACTATCCCGGGATCATCAGCCTTAAGATAATAAGAATGAACAAAGTAAACAAAGGATCCGGTCTCTATTCCTTTAAACAAACGGCCATTATTCTTAAGATCCAGGGAGTTCCACCCTATCTGGGGAATCTTAAAGCCTTCCTTTTCGGGAAATCTTAAAATCTTTCCTTTAAGCAAAGAAAGACCGGTAACTCCCGGTGATTCCTCACTTTCCTCAAATAAAAGCTGAAGCCCCAGGCAGATTCCAAGGAATGGCTTGCCTGTGGCTGCAAAATCTTTAATAACTCCTATAAGATCGTACTTCTCCAGCTGGTTCATGGCATCTCCGAAGGATCCCACTCCCGGCAGGATAACCTTGTCCGATGCAAGGATATCTTTGGCATCCCTGGTAAGGGAAACCTCACACCCGAAATGATTAAAGGCCTTCTCAACACTTTTAATATTCCCGGCATCATAATCTATTATTGAAATCAATGATCTTTAACTCCTTTTACCTATTTTGCGTCAGCTCCGTATTTTTCTGAAACGGTATCATATATGGCTCTGGAATAAAGAACTTCGTCATTATAAGCTATAATCTCCCTGGCCCGGCTCAGTCCCATGCCGAAACCGCTTATCAGTCTGGAAGAAAGCTTATCCAGGATAATATCATACTGCTCCTTAACTCCCAGTTCTTCAGCCTCTTTTACACCCTCATCATACTGCTTAACACCGTCAAGCAGCTCATTTAAACTCTGGGTATAAATCTTTATCTGAATAAGATTCTCATATGAATTTAAATGCTTATACAGTTTGTTAACCAAAACAATCTGCTTCTGAAGCTTCTGTTCTGCAGGCTTTACCTTATATCCGTTAATGATGTTATAAGCTTCGGTAAAACTGCTGTTAGTAAAAGCAGATTTGGCATTACCCACCATCATGTTGTAGGAGAGGTAATCCATTCCGAACTTAAAGAGAACCACAATGGATGCTGCCAGCAGGAAAATAAGAATGGTCTTAAGCTTAGGCAGAGGCTTGCCCTTCTCCTGGGGGCCTTCCTCCTTGGGTTTCTTCTCCTTCTTGGGTTTGGCCGCTTCCTTTGCCTTCTTCTTCTCTTCCTTGGCTTTCTTTTTCTCAGCCTTAAGAGCCTTCTTCTCTTCTTTTGCCTTCTTCTTCTCTTCTTTTAAGGCTTCCTTCTCTTCCTTGGTCAGCTCAGGCTCATCATCCTGGGCATTGGCAGACTCAAATATGGCTGCAATAAAGCCGAAGAGTCCTCCCTTCTTCTTCTTGGCAGGCTTCTCCTCACCGCCTTCTTCGGCAGCAGGTGCTGATGCCCCTTCTCCGCCTAATTCACCCAGAAGGTCGTCCATGGACATTTCCTCACCGTTATTAAAGGAATCGTCCAAACCTTCCAGTCCGTCAAATATATCAAGACTCTCATCTCCGCCTTCTGATGAAAGCATATCAGCCAGGTCAGAGAGATCCGAATCACTGCTGACAAGATCGGATACAGCCCCTTCATCAGAAAGATCGGTAGCCGTAAAATCCTCTGTCTCATCAAATAAACTTGCAAGTTCATCACTGACACCGGCATCTCCTGCTTCGGCGCCGTCACCGCCCCCGAGATTATCCAGGTCAGCCACATCACCAAGGTCGCCCAAGTCGCCTAAGTCACCCAAATCACCGGCATCACTTAATCCGCTGACCTCACTCGGGTCACCCAAATCTCCTAAATCTCCTAAGTCACCTAAGTCTCCCAAATCACCAAGATCACCAAGATCGCCAAGATCGCCTAAATCACCCAGATCACCGGCAGTATCAAGACTATCCGTATTAATATCATCGGCACTGTCCAAAGAAATATCAGGAACATCCGGCAGATCGGGAACCTCTCCGATATCAGGAACATCCGGCAGGTCAGGAATCTCCGACAATTCCGGAATATCCGGCAGGTCAGGAATATCGGGAATATCCGCACTTCCGGGTTCAGCAGAAGACTCGGCTACAGCTTCATCGATAAGCTTATCAACTCCAAAGAGGTCCGTAGCTCCTGCGGTGGGTTTATGCTTGCCCATTCCAAGGGTCTTATCAACGTATCCTTCTTCAAATACATTATCAATATCCTCAGCATACTGCTCCATGAACTTCTCATCATTAAGCTCAGGAAAATCTCCGTCAAGCTCATTCAAGAAATCCTCGTCGGATGTATATTTTGAGACCTGTCCCAACAGATTCTCCAAATATTCTTCGTTGCTTTGTTTAGCCATAGCGACCCCCAGGTAGTTATTCTAAAATCCCCATGAGCGAGGCCCATGGGGATAATAATAGCCTTAATACTATTTTACTCTGTATTTTTTAATAAGTCCGTCGATAGCATCTACAAGTTTTCCTATCTCAGGTTTTGTAAGCTGTGCATCTGCTCCAAGCTGTTCACCCTTACGCCTCATCTCATCATTTACAAGAGATGAGAATATAACAAGCGGAATCTTCTGAATATCCGGGTCTTCCTTGCAAAGCTTGGTAAGACGGTGACCGTCCATCATAGGCATCTCAATATCGGTAATGATACAGTGTACCTTATCATAAAGCTGGCCCGAATCATGAAGTTCACAAATAGTATCCCAAGCTTCCTGACCGTTAGGTTTAACGATCTGCTGTACATATCCGGCCTTCTTCAGGCAGTCTGTAATAAGCTTAGAAAGAAGGGGTGAATCCTCTGCAATAAGAATCGGACAATCTTTTCTGTCCACGTCTTCGTTAACAGTCTCAATATCAGATACACGAAGTCCTGTCTCGGGGCTGATGTCTGTAACGATCTTCTCGAAGTCGAGAATAACAATAAGTTTATCCTCTATCTTGATAACACCGGTGGATACTCCGGCTTCCTCAGTATTAATGGTGGCATCAGGTGTAATGATATCTGCCCATGAAACTCTGTGAATTCCGATAACGGAATCTACATGGAAAGCAATATTCAATTTATTGAAGTTAGTGATTATAAATAATCCTTCCGTATCGTCCTCGTTAATACCGATGCAGCGTTTAAGATTGATAACCGAAATCATCAAATCACGCGGCATAAATATTCCTTCTACACAGGGATGTGCATTAGGTACCGGGGTTATGGGCTGATATGAAAGAATCTCCTTAATCTTAGCTACGTTAATGCCGTAATGGTTGTTCCCCAAAGTGAATTCAAGTACCTCAATTTCATTAGTACCGCTCTCAAGCAGAATATTTGTATCCATTAAACCTTCCTCCCTCGGTGTCCGATAATATATCTTTGTATAGTATAACACATATTAATCAAAAATGACAGAAAAAAAATAATTATTTTGATAAATCTTTTGAATTATTAGTATTTTTAGAAAATTCCTAACTTAAATCCCCACGGTCGATGTGCCGGAATCCCCGTCTTTAGTGACTGACAGCTTAACTTCCGTCAGGGAATCAGCCAGGTCTTTGGGAATATCAAATACCAATACACAGTCTTCTTTTCCCTTGGCTTTAATCTTGGTGTTCTTATCAAATGAAGCTATATCATTCGGCAAAAATGCGGTACCCAATGGACTTAACATCTTCCCGTTAAAGTAGCCCTTAAACCTGGTCTTGGAAGACTTAAGGTCACAAACGATCTCTTTATCGGTGGTGTTGCTGACAGTAAAGTTCATAACCACCAGTCTCTTGCCGGGACTTGCATTAACCGAAAATGCTGAGCCCTGAATATAATCCGTTACATCATAACCCTTATAGGTAAAATCAAGACCGCTTACTCCTATGGCATCCGTCATGGACACATTTGCTGCTGCAGGTACTATCTCTCCGGGAGAAGCGGCAGATGAAGCCGGACTGCCCTGCGAGCTTCCTGAGCTGCTTCCCTGTTCCGCACTTGAGGAGGGATTAGCTGATGATGCGGCCGACGCTGCTTCTACGGCGGCTTTTCGATCTGCTGCTCTCTTATCCTGCTCCTCCCTGAAAGCTACTTCTTTCTCCAGCTTCTCTTTGGAAAGAAGAAGGGAAGAATTCTGCTTCGAATGCTTCATCAAAATATAGGAAGAATACTCAGCTATCAGTGCCTGCTCTTCACTTGTAAGTTTTACGGCCTTAGCACATCCCGCTGCGGAGAATATCATGAGACATGCCATGACTATACAAATCTTCTTTTTCATATAATAAATGTAGCATTTGTTTACAGTAATGACAAGACATTTTTATCCATTATCAATCTCAAACCAGAAATTCACCCCATTGTCACAATTCTCTGCTCCGTAAGCCCCCTTAAGCTCTGTAAGTATGGCTTTTACGATGGATAATCCCAGACCGTATCCTCCAAACTGCCTGGTCCGGGCCTTGTCCACCTTGTAGAGCTTGATCCAGATCTTATCCAAATCCTCTTCCGGTATATTATCCCCGGTATTAAAGATATTAACCCGTGTGGTCTTTTCATTTCTACGTACCGATATCTCGATTATCTTCTCCCCGGCAGCATGATCAAAGGCATTTGAAAGATAGTTGTCTATTACCTCTTCCACCTTTGAGGCATCAGAGCAGACGTAACAGCTGTCCTCGTTGAGGAGGCGGATCTTTATGCCTGATTGTTCGGCCTTCACCGCAAATGAGGTGATCTTGCTGGAAAGGAGCTCGCATATATCAAACCGCTCCATGGTAAGGGTCTCGGTACCGGATTCAATCCTGTTAAGATTAAGAAGCTGCCTAACCATCTGGTTCATCCTTGCAGATTCATCAATAATGACATCACAGTACTCTTCCCTACTTTTTTCATCATTTGCCACACCTTCCTTAAGGCCTTCGGCATAGCCCTGTATAAGGGCAATGGGGGTCTTTAATTCATGGGACACATTTGCCAGGAACTCTCTTCGCATCTCATCTATCTGGTTGGCTTCCTCAATATCCCGTTTCAGCTTAATGTTGGCCTCCCTGAGTTTCCATACTATAAAGACAATGAGTATACAGATTACGGTCAGGATTATGATAATGGAGGCCTGGAAGGTATTGGCCATCTCCACGCTTTCACGAATGCTTTCAATGGTAACCCTAAGCATTATAAAGGTATTATCCGATGCAGAGCCGCATAAAACCAGATAATCCGTCCCCTTTTCAGTATCGGTAAGTCTCTGTATGAAATAGTCCTGGGTCCTGGCTATGGTATTCTCCCCGGTCCTGGCGGAGAGCACAGCCTCGAAGAACTGGTTCCTCAAGGGATTAACGTTGGTGGTGCCGGATGCGATCACTTCTCCTGATGCATCCAACAAAATAACGGATATTCCTGAGTTGGTCATTAGTTTCTCAAACTCGGAAAGAATATCCGCGGTAGTTGCAGTATCTATTGTGTGACGAACTTCGTAGAAGCTTTGCTCCAGCATGGTCTGTTTTCTGGATAAAAGGTATCTTTCAAAGAAAACGGTACTTACAAGAAGATAGACTCCGATAAGTGCCACTATGATCAAAGCGATCACTGCCGGAAGCTTGTAATTTTTGGATTTTTGCATACTATGCCTCAAAACGATATCCTACTCCCCAGATGGTTTTAATGCAGTCACCTTTGCCGGGAAGTTTGGCCCTGATCTTCTTTATATGGGTGTCTACTGTTCTTGTGTCTCCGAAATAATCGTAATTCCATACGTTGTTAAGGATCTTCTCTCTGGAGAGAACTATTCCCGCATTCTCCATGAGATATAAAAGGAGTTCAAACTCCTTAAAGCTCATATCCACGGTTTTACCATCCACCGTCACCGTATGGGCAGCCTTGTCTATGGTGATGCCCCCGGCTTCAACCAGGGCGTTCTCTTCGGTCCTGTCTCTTCGAAGAACCGCACCTACTCTGGCCACAAGGATCTTGGGGCTGAAGGGCTTGGTAATATATTCGTCCACTCCCAGTTCGAAACCCTTTAATTCATCTGTTTCTTCTCCCAGGGCCGTTAGCATAATAACGGGAATCTTAGACTGGGAACGAATCTCTTTTAATACCTCCCAGCCGTTCATCCTGGGCATCATAACATCCAGGATAATTAGGGCTAAATCCTTGTTCTCATAAAAGATGTTAACGGCGCTCTCCCCGTCACCGGCCTCCAGCACGCTATATCCTTCCCTCTCCAGGAAGTCCTTTACCAGTTTACGCATCCTGTCTTCATCATCAACAACCAAAACCTTGGTCATACTCCAACCCTCTTTTTCAAAACGTATAATCTTATTTCAATTATCAATAAACAGTTAACATAATATATATTTAAAAGAAACACCTTGAGTCGCAGTCGGCACTTAGCGAAACGAAACCAATGCAAACGCTATAATAATGACATTCGTTGAGCTTAGTACCGTTACGCGAGCACGGAGCGCAAGCGTTGTTTCGTTAAATATATATTATGTTAACGTCACTAGAATACTAATTTATATATCTATCAGAAGTAATATTATACTTCCTCTCATACTCAATAATCTTCTTTTCGCGTTCCTCAAGATTCCTCTGCCAATCCTCATACTGATCAACAATCTTATTCCTGTAATTAACAATATTCACATTATCACTGGTACTCACAATAATAAACATCGCTATTATCGCTATCACCAAAATAATATTTATAATAAAAGAATTCCTATACCTGTTCTTGTAATTCTTCTTCTCTTCCTTTTTGTTAACAACCTGTTCTCTTCCCCCGGTGCGGTCGCTGATCTCCTTAACCACCACATCGTCTTTGATCTTAATGGGCAGGAGGATATTCTTATCCACTCCCGGAGTAGAGCACAGTTCTTCCCTAAGCTCCCGAAGATAAGCTATACCAATAGGGGTAGAGAGCATCTCTTCCCTTACCAGACGATTGTACACATCAGCTGCCTTCTCGGGAGTAATGCCTGAGATACGGTCCTTAATATAGCGGACAGCCTGAACTTCCTTCTTGGCGGCTTCCGCTTCTTCTTCAGTTTTGAAATCGAATCCGTCTACTGTGTACACTTAATTACCTCATCAAGAATACGAACCGAAACTTCCTCTTTTGAAAGAAGATCCAACCTGTGAGTCTTCCCCGGAGTGATAAATGTCACGATATTGGTGTCTGTGCCGAATCCGGCCCCGGGTTCCCGCAGACAGTTGGCTATTATCATATCCGCATTTTTAGACTCCAGCTTCTTAGTGGCATTATTTATAAGGTCGTCTGTCTCCATGGCAAATCCGCAGACAAACTGACCCTTCTTCTTATTCTCACCCACATATTTTAAGATATCCTTTGTCCTTTTTAAACTAAGGGAGATATCATCCGAACTTTTCTTGATCTTCTTGTCCGCTACGGTCTCAGGGGTATAATCCGCCACCGCTGCTGACATAATGATAATGTCCATGTCTCTGAAACACTTATCCACCGCATTAAACATATCCTCAGCAGAGATAACGTCAATCTTTTTCACAAATTCCGGTGCAGGAAGTGCCGTCCTTCCGGAAACAAGAGTAACCTCCGCTCCCCGATAAGCACATATCTTTGCAAGGGCGTACCCCATCTTGCCTGTGGAATGATTGGATATAAAACGTACGGGGTCTATGGATTCTATGGTAGGGCCTGCCGTAATAAGTACTTTCTTTCCGGAAAGGTCCTTTTCAAACATTACCTGGCGATAAATATGGGATAAAAGCACCTCTTCGGAAGGCAGCTTGCCGGATCCAACATCACCGCATGCAAGTCTTCCGCTGTCAGGCTCTATTATTTCAAAACCGTAGTTTTTAAGTTTCTTAATGTTATCTTGTGTAATGGGATTCTCCAGCATATTTGTGTTCATGGCCGGAGAAAGAATCTTTTTGCATTTGCACGCAAGAACTGTAGTTGTAAGCATATCGTCAGCCAGGCCGTTTGATAGTTTGGCTATGACATTGGCGGTAGCCGGGGCGATAAGTACAAGATTTGCAGAATTAGCCAGGGATACATGCTCCACGGAATACTCAAAATTCCGGTCGAATGTATCCACCAGGCATTTATTCCCCGTTAATGTCTCAAAGGTAATGGGATTAATAAAGTTGGTGGCGTTCTTAGTCATAAGGACGGTAACATTAGCGTGCTGCTTAACAAGCGCACTGGCCACATTTGCCATCTTATATGCCGCTATGCTTCCCGTAACAGCCAAAACAATGTTTTTACCTTTAAGCATACTTTTAGTCCCCCCGTAATTTAGCTATTTATTCTCTTTTACTTCCGTAGAAAGAAGCTTGGATCTGAAGAATACGGAGCATACCGCTGTTGTAATAATTCCGGCAACTATGGCTTCCGGTACTCCGTTGGTTCCGATAACTCCTAAGATCACCCCGTACAATACTTCATAAGACTTGCCTATAACCTGGGCATAAGTCTGTCCGAAGAAGAGGTAAATAAAGTTCATTACCAGCAAGGTATTGGTCATGGAACCGCAGACTCCTGCTATGGCCAGGGATACGGAAAGTCCCCCGGCATTATTCTTTAAGAGCTTCCTTAATCCTACAAATACATAGTAAGATACCACACCGATAAGGATCCTGGGTACGAAACATATAACAAGGCTTAAGGGTGTTCCGTGTACTTCTCCCACTGAATAAAAGGGTGAGAAGCAGAAGGACGTAATGGTAGGATTAAGGTTCGCATTAATAAAACTCGTACATCCGAAGATAAAGCCTAAGAAGGCTCCCTGCTTGGGTCCAAGTAAGATGGCACCTATAATAACGGGAATATGGATAGTGGTGGCCTTAATAACACCAATGGGTATAAAGCCAAGCCCCGGAACCATGGCCAGCAATACTACTATTGCCGTAAAAAGTGCAAGCTGCACCAAATGTGTTGTTTTTTCTGAAACGTTGTTACTCAAAATGATGTCCTCCGATTCTTTTCTCCCCTATATTCCCCTTATATACCTCTCTTACCTGACAAGAAGGCTCTTTCCCGTCATCTCGGCAGGCTGGGGCAGCTTCATGATATCCAGAAGCGTAGGTGCTATATCGGCCAGACAGCCTCCTTCACGCAGTCCTACCCCTTTTTCATAATTAATAAGGATAAAGGGTACAGGATTGGTGGTATGAGCCGTAAAGCTTTCACCTGTTTCGTAATCTATCAGCTGCTCGGAATTACCGTGGTCTGCGCACATAAAACATACACCGTCTACACTGAGCAAGGCCTCAACGACCCTTCCCACACAGGTATCCACGGCTTCACAAGCCTTAACCGCAGCTTCCATAACTCCCGTATGTCCCACCATATCCGGATTAGCAAAATTAATTACTATCAGGTCATATTTCTTGGAAGTAATGGCTTCACATAATCTGTCACATACTTCATAAGCACTCATCTCCGGCTTAAGATCGTAGGTGGCAACCTTCGGAGAATTAACGAGAAACCGATCTTCCCCATCATAAGGTTTCTCAATTCCTCCGTTAAAGAAAAATGTTACATGGGCATATTTCTCCGTCTCGGCGATACGGGCCTGTTTAAGTCCCAGAGAGGATACGTACTGACCCAGAGTGTTGTTAATATCCGTCTTTTTAAATGCTATAAGCTTGTTCGGAATGGTAACGTCATATTCCGTAAAGCATACATAGCAGGTTTCTATTCTCTTCTCCCTTTTAAATCCTTCAAAATCATCCAGGCAGAAGCACTTGGTAATCTGTCTTGCACGATCCGGACGGAAGTTAAAGAATATAACGCTGTCCTTATCCTTTACGGTGGTTACCGGACTGCCGTCTTCATTTACTATAACAATGGGCTTAATAAACTCATCGGTATCTCCTGCGGCATAGGATGCTTCCACGGCTTCTACTGCCGAAGTCGCCTTCACTCCGGTTCCTAAAGTCAGGGCGTCATACGCTTCCTTGGTACGCTCCCACCTGTTATCACGGTCCATGGCATAATAGCGGCCGATAACAGTGGCTATGCGTCCCACACCGACAGCGGATATCTTATCCTCCAGTTCTTTAATAAACTCTTTTCCTGATGTAGGTGATGTATCTCTTCCGTCCATAAAGCAATGGACGTATACTTTGGATACTCCCTCTTTCTTGGCCATGTCCAAAAGGGCATACATATGTGTATTATGAGAATGAACACCGCCGTCGGAAACCAGGCCCCAGATATGAACCGAGCTGTCATTCTTCTTTGCATTTTCAAAGGCAGCCTTTAATGCCTCATTTTCAAAAAAGATACCTTCCTCTATCTCTTTTGTAATCCTGGTCAGCTCCTGATAAACAATACGGCCGGCACCCATATTAAGATGTCCTACCTCTGAATTACCCATCTGACCGTCGGGAAGTCCTACATATAAACCGCTGGCATTGCCCTTAACAAAAGGATAATCGGCCATGAGTTTATCGATATTCGGAGTCTTTGCGGCATATACCGCATTCCCTTCCGTCCTCTCATTAAGACCGAAACCATCAAGAATCATCAACACTGTCGGTTTTGACATTTCTCCACCCCTTTTACTTAATCTAAATGATCTTTTTAATCTCTTCTATAAATCTATTTCTTACTTCAGCGTATTCTCCCAGTCCTTTAAGATGGGGTCTTACCTTATAACCCTTTGAAGAAAGAACGCTCTTCCAGGAATCATCCTTATCGCTCCAGAGATCCTCATTTGCATGAACTCCCGCAACTATCATAAGGGGAGCCAGGATAAATGTGGTATCTTCCGGAACCTTTCCTTCAACTGTCTCTAAAATATCATCAAAATCCGGCTTTCCTTCAACTGTTCCGATGAAAATGTCGGTGCACTTGAAGTCGTTTAAGGCCAGTTTCCTTGAAATATCGGTGTATACACGGTTCTCTTCATGATTGGTTCCGTGACCCATGAAAAGAAGGATCTCATTCTCCTTAATATCTGCATCCTTTCGATAGGTGGTATTAAGGAATCTGGCCATCCAGTCAATATCTTCATTTGTGAAAACCAACGGCTGACCCATCTTAAGGGAGTTGAACTTACCCTCATAAGACTTGATATCAGCGGTGATGGTGTCATATTCTTCCGCCTTCATGATATGGGTCGGCATAACAACCAGATCCGTTACTCCGTCCTCTAACATCTTTTTAACTGTATCTTCCACCAATGGATGTCCCGTCTTTTTGGCGATAATACGGCTGGTCCATGCGGAATATACTGACATATCGGAAAATGCCTTCTTTACATCTTCCTCAATAGCATCAATAGTTTTCTTTCGTGTTTCTTCAACACTGGTGCCGAAGCTGACTACCATAATAGCTTTTTTACTCATCATTTTTCTCCCTTCGATATTCTCAAGCTTATTGGTATAGTCCTCCTTAGGCATATGTTCCCTTTATATCTTAACATCTATTTACCTGAGGCGGCAGCGTCCTGTCCTTCAAGGTGAAAGAGATTATTAAGCATCTTAGTGTATTCTTCCTGGCTCTCGGCGGAATCCAGCTGTTTTAATTCCACTATGGGCTCCCTGATAAGCTTCTTCAATGAAGCCGCCAGGATCTTCTTAAGTATCTTCTTCTCGCGGTCTGAGAGGTCAAGCTTCCTCTCAAGGTAGGAGAAACTGTCCTCCGTTATCTCATCACATCGCTGATGAAGGGATTGAATAGTGGAATCCACCCGGCTTTCAAAAAGCCAGTTAATAGTCTCTTCCACGGCAGTATCAAGTTCACCCCTGCACAGATCCATAAGTCTCTCCCGCTCTTTCTGATTCTCTTTTGAAATCTGATCAAGAGTATCCAGATTAATAAGCTTGGAGCCAAACATGGTAACTACCTTGGGATCTATATCTCTGGGAGCTGCCAGGTCTAAGAATGTTATGTCTCTCTTGTAGTGACACTCATTTGCAAATATGGTGTAGTGGGGTGATGACGTAGCGGATATAACAATATCCGCATTATCAAGGTAATCCATCCTCTCATCGTATAAAACAATCTTAATATTAGGGAAGTCTTCCTTTACCTTCTTAGCATGGGCTATATTACGGCTGCAAAGTACCACTTCCGCAACATTATACTCATATACATAGCGAAGGGCAAGTTTTGCCGTATCCCCGCTTCCCACTATAAGAACATTTTTCCCGTCAAAGCCCGTCTGTCTCTCAACTTCTTTTATACCTATATAGCTGACGGACAAGGGAATCTCACTGATCTTGTAGTTAGTCTTAATGCTCTTGGCGCAGGCCATGGCGTTCTCCACAACCCTGTGCATCTCTTTTTTTGCATACCCTAAGGCACTGGAAAGCATCAGGGCGTCCTTTAACTGGCCCAGAATCTGGTCTTCCCCCAATACTGCGGATTCAAGTCCCGCTGCGATTCTGAAAATGTAAGCAATTGCCTCATCCCCCGATGAATAGATCAGAATATCAGACAAATCTACATTTTTGAAAGTGTCCTTATAAAGTTTTAACATGTACTCCATCTGTGAGTCTTCTTCAATGAAAAAGAAGACCTCACTTCTGTAGCAGGTGGCCAGGACCAGACATTGTTTAATGCCTCCCGCCTCAGCCTTTTGTAAAAAATCGATCTTTGAGTTCTCCGTAAAGGATATCTTGTCTCTCACATCCAGGGGAGCATTCTTATAATTAATTCCTATAAATCCAAACTGCATTATATAACCTTTCTCAAATAACTTTTAAGCAAAATATCCTGCTATTACATCGCAGGTAGTCTTAATATCCTCATCCGAATGAGCATCAGATACAAAGAGGGCTTCAAACTGGCTGGGTGCCACGTAAATGTTCTTCTCAAGAAGGTACTTGAAGTACTTTGCGTATTCTTCGGTGTCGGAAGATGTAGCTGAAGCAAAATCAACAACCGGTCTGTCAGTAAAGAAAACGCTCATAAGCGAAGCTATCTGGTTAACCTGCACCCTTCCCTCAGATGCATCCAGGACAGCCTCTTTAAGCTTAACTGTCTTAGCCTCAAGTCTCTTATAAATATCCTTGTCTTCCTTGAGGATATTCAAGGTAGCAAGGCCTGCAGCCGTGGCTATGGGGTTGCCTGATAAGGTCCCCGCCTGATATACCGGCCCGTCGGGTGAAACCGTACGCATAACATCTTCACGTCCGCCGTATGCTCCTACGGGCATACCTCCACCTATGATCTTACCCAGGGTAGTCAGATCCGGTGTAATTCCGAAGTATTCCTGTGCTCCTCCAAGACTGAGACGAAATCCCGTAATAACCTCGTCAAAAATGAGAAGAGCGCCGTATTTGTTTGTAATATCACGAAGGAAGTTAAGGAAACCTTCCCCCGGAAGTACAACTCCCATATTTGCAGCAACAGGCTCAACAATAACCGCTGCTATATCATTGGGATAGTCTTTAAATAAGGCTTCCACGGAAGCCTCATCATTATAATCAGCTACCAGTGTATGCTTTGAATAATCAGCCGGAACTCCTGCAGAATCCGGGACTGATGTGGTAAGTGCCGCAGAACCTGCTTTTACAAGAAGACCGTCGGAATGGCCGTGATAGCAGCCCTGGAATTTGATGATCTTATCTCTCCCCGTAAAGCCTCTGGCCGCACGGATAGCGCTCATAACAGCCTCTGTTCCGGAGCTTACCAGACGACTGACCTCTATGGAGGGTACTACTTCCGCCAAAAGCTCGGCCATCTCAACCTCACGCTTAGTGGGGGCACCATAGGTAAGGCCGCAGTCGCAGGCATATTTAACCGCCTCTATTACTCTCTTGTCTGCATGGCCTAAGATGCCGGGACCCCATGAGCATACATAATCTATCATTTCATTGCCGTCTATGTCAAATATGCGGTCTCCTAAAGCTTTCTCTATAAACCTGGGAGAGCATCCCACAGACCGAAAGGACCTTACAGGGGAGTTAACTCCACCGGGAAGGGTCTTCTTGGCACGTTCATACATCCTGGCTGATAATCTGTCATTCATATATAATCTCCTATCCGATCACGCCGTCTTTTATCATCTTAGCGATCTCTCTGGCATAATAAGTAATATAAATATCTACGCCGGCACGATATGCGCTGACTGCCATCTCTGCAACGATACGGTCTTCATCGATCCATCCCTTGGCTGCCGCAGCCTTAACCATGGCATATTCGCCGCTTACACTGTAGGCTGCAATGGGGATGTCAACTATCTCCTCTGCCTTTGCCACTATATCAAGGTAGGACATGGCAGGCTTAACCATAACTATATCAGCACCTTCTTCGATATCCAGCATGATCTCCTTAAGGCCTTCTTTTCCGTTGTGGAAATCCATCTGGTAGCCTTTACGGTCGCCAAAGGAGGGGGCTGAACCCGCTGCCTCACGGAAAGGACCGTAAAATGCCGAAGCATATTTTGCGGAATAAGCCATAATGGGGATATTCTCAAAACCGTTCTTGTCCAAGATCTCCCTGATGGCACCTACCCGGCCGTCCATCATATCTGAAGGAGCCACCATATCAGCTCCTGCCTTAGCATGGGAAAGAGCTGTCTTGGCAAGAAGTTCAACACTTGCATCATTTACCACGCAATTGTCCTTAATTATGCCGCAGTGGCCATGGGACATATACTCACACAGGCAGACATCCGTTATGAAATACATGTCGGGGCAGGCCTTCTTTCCAGCCTTAAGGGCCCGCTGTACCACCCCGTTCTTATCATATGCGGAAGAGGCCTTCTCGTCCTTCTTCTCCGGAATACCGAAGATCATAACCGCATGAACTCCGTCCTTATAAAGGTCCTTAATGGCCTTGCCGAACTTATCAACGGTATATCTGTACTGTCCCGGCATAGCCTCTATCTCTTCTACCTTATTCTTACCGTCCATAACAAAGATGGGGTATACGAGGGAAGCTGCGTCCACCCTGGTCTCCCGTACCATCTTTCTTAATGTATCACTCGTTCTGAGTCTTCTTGGTCTAACTGTTAAATTCATAAACTCACATCCTTTAAAACACATTCGCACATAGCGTCGATAGTTGCTTTCTCAGCCATAATGGTTTTGAATCCGTATTCTTCGGCGGCTGCCCTGGTCTGCTTACCGATGCAGACTCCCAGGATCTTGGAGAAGTCCTTGGTACCTGCAGCCAGCTTTACAAAATTATGTACCGTAGACGCACTGGTAAATGTAACATAATCCACATCTCCCTCTTCAAGTACCTTGTCCAGATCCAGCCAGTCATACTTACATACAAGGGTATCATATACGGGGATATCGGTGTATGTCGCCGGTGTGGTGTCCAGAACATCCGTAAGGAGAGGATTGCCTATGGCAGCTCTCGGAATAAGCACATTGTCCTTATCAGTAAGGATCTCCTTTAAGGCGGCTGCCAATGACTCATTATCATATACTTCCGGCATGATATCACATTTTATGCCGTAATACATTAGTTCTTTAGCAGTACCTGCGCCTATAACTGCAAACTTGATACCGGTAAGGCTCCTTACATCCTGCTCCATTAAAAGCATCTTCCTGAAGAACATGTTAACTCCCGCAGGAGAAGTGAAAACAATCCAGGTATAATCCTTTATGTTCTCAAGGCATTTCGTAAATTCCTTATCATCATCCCGCTCAACGATATCGATGGAGGGAATCTCGATAACCTCTGCCCCCAGTTTTCTGAGTTTACTGCAAAGCTTACCTGTTCTTGTTCTGGGTCTTGTGACTATAATCTTCTTACCGAAGAGAGGCGCCTTCTCAACCCAGCAAAGTTTGTCGTTAAGGGTGCATACCCTTCCTACTACGATAATAGCCGGGGTGGGAACCGGATCCTTCTTCAATACTTCTTCCATGGTGGAAATAGTCGCTACTCTTCTCTGCTGTCTGGAAGTAGTTCCCTTTGATAAAACCGCGGCAGGCATATCAGGGTCCATCCCCGCCTCAAGTAAGCCTTCCATAATCTCCGGCAGGGCTGTAAGTCCCATCATAAAGACTATGGTTCCGTTGAGTTTGGTAAGGGATCCGAAATCTATATCCAGTTTTGCATTCTGCTTCTTATGTCCCGTAATGATAGTCACAGATGAGGTGAAATCCCTGTGGGTAACAGGAATACCGTTGTATGCGGGAACTGCTATGGAAGAGGTAACTCCAGGGATCTCTTCGAATTCAACCCCCTGTTCCAGAAGGTATTCCGCTTCCTCCCCTCCTCTTCCGAAGAGATAAGGATCTCCGCCTTTGATTCGGACAACATTTTTACCTTCCTTGGCTTTCTCAGCCAGGACACGATTAGTCTCGTGCTGGGGAAGGATGTGATTGCCCGCATGCTTGCCTGCATTGATACACTCGGCATTACCAGGTATCATGGCAAGAATGCCCGCTCCTGCCAATGCATCGTAAACCACTACGTCTGCATTTTCTATAACTTCTTTGGCCTTAAGGGTAAGAAGTCCCGGATCTCCGGGGCCTGCGCCCACAAGCCATACTTTACCTTTTGCCATATGTAAATCCTTTCACTTATCTCAAATCTTATCTGTTACCTCTCAGGAAATGATATGCCATATCCTGACCAATCCTTGCTGCCTTCTTCTTGTCACCGCTCATAACATACTTGCTGTATTTCTTGGTATCCTCATCGTAATAGAGTGCGGTAAGCTCTACTGTGTCTCCCGTCACCTTGGCATGTGCAGCTATAGGTGAAGAACAGCCGCCGTTAACACCCTTGACGTAAGCACGTTCTGCCAAAGCAGCCGCCGTAGCATCCTCATCAAGAAAACCTGACATAAAACCATAGTCCACGCCCTCGCGTCCCTGGATACAGAGAATTCCCTGGCCGCAGGCAGGAAGAAGCTCTTCCGGCTCAAAATACCTGCTTATCCTGTCCTCCAGACCCAAACGCTTCAATCCGGCAGCAGCAAGTATGATGGCTCCGAATTCCCCTTCATCCAGCTTACGAAGTCTGGTCTGAAGGTTACCTCTCACATTTTTTACTTCAACACCGGGAAAGAGTCTTTCAAGCTGGAGGATACGACGAAGTGACGAACATCCAATGGGGAGTTTGCCGTCGTATTCCTTAACACCCTTGGGCAGCACAAGTACGTCTCTTTCATCTTCTCTCTTTGAAAATCCCACAATGGGAAGGTCCTCAGGCACCTCCATGGGAAGGTCCTTTAAACTGTGAACCGAAAGGTCCGTTTTCTTGTCTCTCAGGGCAATGTCCAGTTCCTTAACGAAAAGGCCCTTCCCGCCCATATCATATAAGGGTCCCGAAAGCTGTATATCTCCCGTAGTCTTCATGGTCAGTAAGCTGACATCAATATCGGGACAATTATCCCTGATATAGTCAACTACAAGATTACTCTGGGTAACCGCCAGCAAGCTGTCTCTGCTCCCCACAACAATCTTTCTGCTCAATATGATCTCACCTCCTGTTCTTCAAAAATTTTTCAATATCAGCCCTAGCACTCTTGGTAACCGAAGGGTCATTTCCCCCGGAGCATATTCCCACAATGATATCATCCGTAAGAATGGTGGCCGGAAAGAAGAAATCACAAAGCTTCTGATTACTGGAGACATTTTTAATGATG
>Ga0310695_10001462_pt1 | contig 55835 bp, 44 predicted proteins | sample RumenRJG_04DNA_FD_203882 | JGI IMG/M metagenome (GOLD analysis project Ga0310695, IMG submission 203882) | Bovine rumen microbial communities from Lethbridge, Alberta, Canada - RJG_04 (v2) (version 2) | ecosystem: Host-associated > Mammals > Digestive system > Stomach > Rumen | place: Canada...
AAGTACATGTGGGCGCAGCAATCCCCTCCCATGTAGGGGAGGGGGGCAGGGGTGGGGTCAGTATTGTTTTTATGGTATTTGGTAATCTTGGGGTCAAATAGTATATAATTGCCTTTTTTATTCGTTTCTCCATTAGAAATTCTTGATGAAGGATTTTGACATAAATACGTTGACTGTTTTCCGCGTTTTAGCAACATGGACAGTCTAAAAAATCGTTCTTCGCGTTGTTCGTAAGGTTTCTCGATGCTGCTGATGGTTCCCAATGCCGTCATTTGTGGTCTAAGAGGCGGATAGAGATATGGTATGAGGGTGCGAAACAATATCAATGAGCACGTGAAATGACGCAAACGACAGGGCAAAGTGACGCAAATTGCAAGGTGATTTGACGCTATTCATGGGACAAGGTGACGCAAATTGGAAATGCTTCAGGGGCTAACGAGGACAGGATTCTTATAATACGGTCGCATTCAACGAGTTACAGAAATCGCTCATTTTTGCCGTTTTTTCCGACCAGCGGACTTTTGTTTTCAAGGATGCGAGTATTGACCCATTTAAATTCGAAGTTTTCTTGACAAAACAGGTATGACAAAGGGGGGTGGTGAAGCAGTTTGTCAGGCATCAGCAAGCGCCCCTTCGGGGTTGATCAAAACATGGGCGCAAAACTGGTTAAGCGCAGAACAACGTCTGGTCATCGGTTAAACAGACATAGTTTAACGTTGACCAGACGTTGGTTATAAGTCGAAACAAGAATGCGATGAAGACTATTCCTTGTTGGCGCGCTTGCGGTCGTTATGGTCGAGGATGATCTTGCGCATGCGCATCGACTTGGGCGTCACCTCTACGTATTCATCGGCCTTGATGTACTCCAGGCATTCTTCGAGCGACATGACGGTCTTTGGCACGATGCGTGCCTTGTCGTCGGTACCCGAAGCACGTACGTTGGTCAGCTGCTTGGCTTTGCAGACGTTGATGACCAGGTCGTTGTCGTGAACATGTTCGCCAACCACCTGTCCGATGTACACCTCTTCGCCTGGGTCGATGAAGAACTTGCCGCGATCCTGCAGTTTGTCGATGGCGTAGGCGTAGGCCGTGCCCGTCTCGAGAGCAATCATCGAGCCGTTGATGCGACGCTGTATGTCGCCCTTATAAGGTTGGTATTCCTTGTAGCGGTGGGCCATGATGGCTTCTCCTTGACTGGCTGTCAGCACATTGGTACGCAAGCCGATGATGCCGCGCGAGGGGATGTCGAACTCAATGTTCACGCGGTCGCCCTGCGTGTCCATCGAGGTCATCTCACCTTTGCGGCGAGTCACCATATCAATCATCTTCGAGGCGAACTCCTCTGGCACGTTGATGGTCAGTTCCTCGATGGGTTCGCACTTCTGCCCCTCTATTTCTTTGTAGATGACTTGCGGCTGTCCCACCTGCAACTCATAGCCCTCACGACGCATGGTCTCGATGAGCACGGAGAGGTGCAGCACGCCACGTCCGGAAACGATCCACTTGTCGGTGGAGTCCTCGAAAGGTGCCACTCTCAGGGCGAGGTTCTTCTCCAGCTCTTTCATCAGGCGGTCGTTGATATGGCGTGAGGTGCAGTATTTGCCCTCTTTGCCAAAGAAGGGCGAGTCGTTGATGGTGAAGAGCATCGACATCGTGGGCTCATCGATGGCGATGGGCGGCAGCGGCTCCGGGTTCTCCAGGTCGCAGATGGTATCGCCAATCTCAAAGCGTTCTAGTCCGATGACGGCACAGATGTCGCCAGAGTCCACATGGTCGGTTTTCACGTGGCCCATGCCCTCGAAGGTGTGCAGTTCCTTGATCTTGGTTTTCTCCATCGTGCCGTCGCGGTGGGCGATGGTGATGTTCATGCCGTTGGTCAGCGTGCCGCGGTGGACGCGCCCCACGGCGATGCGTCCCATATAACTGCTGTAGTCGAGACTGGTGATAAGCATCTGCGGTGTTCCCTCAATCTGTCGTGGAGCGGGAATCACCTCAATGATTTTATCCAGCAGATAGGTGATGTTGTCAGTAGGCGTGTTGTAGTCCTCACCCATCCAGCCGTTCTTGGCCGAGCCGTAGACCACAGGGAAGTCCAGTTGGTCTTCAGTGGCGTTGAGGGCAAACATCAGGTCGAACACCATCTCGTAGACTTCTTCCGGCCGACAGTTGGGCTTGTCCACTTTGTTCACCACGACAATGGGCTTCAGTCCTATCTGCAAAGCCTTCTGCAGCACGAAGCGTGTCTGCGGCATTGGTCCCTCGAAGGCATCAACGAGGAGCAGGCAGCCGTCGGCCATGTTGAGCACGCGCTCCACTTCACCGCCGAAATCGCTGTGCCCCGGAGTGTCGATGATGTTGATTTTCACGCCTTTGTACGTGATTGATACGTTTTTCGAAAGGATGGTGATGCCACGTTCACGTTCCAGGTCGTTGGCATCGAGCACCTGCGAACTGAGGTTCTGTCCGTCGCGAAAGAGGTGTCCGGCCAACATCATTTTGTCTACCAGTGTTGTCTTGCCATGATCCACATGGGCTATAATAGCGATGTTTCTGATGTCTTGCATATACCTTATTTATGATAAGCGGGTGCAAAGGTACGAAAATTTTGATTAAGTGCGTACAAAAGGTGTGGATTTCTTTTGTAGAGATGAAAAAAATATATGCAACCCCCTCTTTTTCTCCCCCTGGGGGAGGAAAAGTTGGAACTGAGCGCAGAAACTAATCAGTCCCCCTCCTACAGGAAGTAACAAAACTAATTAGTCCCCTTCCTACAGGAAGTAACAAAACTAATTATCCCCCCTCCTACAGGAGGGGCCGGGGGAGGTCAATCAGCGAGGGGTGCTGAGTTGTTACAGTAGGTTGTAAAATCCATAAAAATAGTTAAAGTTACAAATAATTACAAATGATGAACTGAGAATTGTGAAGAAATTCGTACCTTTGCACCCGCTTTCGAAGAAAGCAAGCCGGAGAGTCCGGTGCATTCGACGATGTAGAGACGGCTGATGATTGCCGTCGGCGCATCAGAAGGATGTAATTTTCAAACATTTAATCATCAATTTATCATGTACTTAGACAAAGCTAAGAAAGAAGAGATTTTCGGCCAGTACAGCCACAATGGCAATGCCGCAGACACTGGTAGCGCAGAGAGCCAGATTGCCCTGTTCTCGTATCGCATCAAGCACCTGACAGAGCACCTGAAGAAGAATCACAAGGATCACAACACAGCTCGCTCGCTGACCATTCTCGTTGGTAAGCGTCGTGCGCTGCTCGACTATCTGTACGACCGCGACATCACTCGCTATCGTGCCATCGTGAAGGCTCTTGGCCTGCGCCGATAAGCAAACATTCTTTAAGGTAAAGCGTCATCCCCTGTCCTGAATGATTTCAGCGACAGGGGATGTTGGTTTTAGGTTGTTTCTTCTTCTGGAATGTCGAGGATTTCGCGCAAAGGATTCATCACGAAATCGCGTTGGAACATCAGCGGATGGGGTATTTGCAAGTCGGGTTCGTCCACCTGCCAATCGTCGTATAGCAAGATGTCGATGTCGATGATGCGGTCGTGATATTGGCGGTTGACCGATTTGTGTCGGCGACCCATAGCGCGTTCAATGGCCTGCGTTTTGGCAAGCACCTCATGTGGGGTGAGCGTTGTCTCGCAGCAAATGACTGCGTTGACGAAAGAGTTGTCTGAATGGAATCCCCAAGGCTCAGACCGATAGAGAGCTGACTGGCGAACGACTTCGCCAACCAGCTCTCCTATTTTTTCTATAGCACGACGGATGTTTTCTTCTTTTTGGCCTAAGTTAGTGCCAAGGCCGAGAAATACCGTGTGGGCAGATGGTGTTGATGGCTGCTCCTTCATGAGCTTGTCTTTATTCAGTCCTTCCTCTGGGGAATGACCTCAATCGTTCAAGATGAGCATGGCATCGCCGTAGCAACCAAACTTATAGCCGTTGTCCACGGCCATGTCGTAGGCTTTCATCACCAGTTCATAGCCGCCGAAGGCTGCTGTCTCCATGAGCAGGGTCGACATGGGGTGATAGAAATTGGCAATCATGCAGTTTGAAAGTCCAAACTCGTAGGGTGGGAAGATGAATTTGTTGGTCCATCCCTCATATTCCTTCAGCAGCTTATCGGTTCCGACGGCTGTTTCTGTGGCTTTCAGCACGCTGGTTCCTACGGAGCAGATGCGATGTCCCTCCTGCTTGGCTTTGTTTACAATGCGGCAGGCCTCAGCCTCAATCTTCATTTGCTCGGAGTCCATCTTGTGCTTGGTCAAGTCCTCCACTTCAATGCTGTGGAAGTTTCCCAAGGCACAATGCAGGGTGATGAAAGCAAACTCCATGCCCCGTATTTCCATACGTTTCATCATTTCGCGCGAGAAGTGCAGGCCAGAAGCGGGAGCGGTGACGGCTCCTTCGTTCTTGGCGAAAATGCACTGGAAATCGGTCATGTCGTCTTCCGTTGCCGGACGTTTGTCCACGATGTAGTGGGGCAGGGGAGCCGATCCTAAGGCAAAGAGCTCTCGCTTGAACTCATCGTGCGGGCAGTCGTAAAGGAAACGCAGGGTGCGTCCGCGGCTGGTGGTGTTGTCGATCACTTCGGCCACCATCGTTCCGCTCTCATCGAAAAACAGCTTGTTGCCGATGCGTATTTTGCGGGCTGGCTCCACGAGAACGTCCCACAGTCGCATCTCTTCGTTGAGTTCACGAAGCAGGAACACTTCTATCTTGGCGTCGGTTCTCTCCTTTGTGCCGTAGAGGCGAGCGGGAAACACCTTGGTGTCGTTGAAGATGAAGGTGTCGCCCTCGTCGAAATAGTCGAGCACATTGCGGAAATCCAGATACTGCTTGTTACCCTCCGCATCAGTGAGCGGCTCGCCATTCTCGTCGGTCTTGAACATCTCGATGGTCTGCGACTTTTTGTGCAGCACCATCAGTCGGCATTCGTCGCGATGGAAAGGCGGGTTCAGAGCGATCAGTTCGTCGCTAAACTTGAATTTGAACTGTGATAATTTCATATCTCGTTGTTGTTTTTATTTTCTTTCAGGTGGAAGCTGCCATCTGCCCAAACGCCTGTCAGCCTGTGATGTGCTGGCTGTCCAGCCATTCGGGGAAGGCTTCCAGTGTGATGCAATCCTCCACACGCACCTCGCCCACACGGGTTCGGCAGAGCGATGTGAGAAAAGCACCACAAGCCAGTTGGTCGCCGATGTCGCGTGCCAGAGAGCGGATATAGGTGCCTTTGCCGCAACGCACACGGATGCTCATCTGCATCAGCTCTGGGTCGAAGTGCAGCAGCTCGAGTTCCTCGATGTGCACCGTTTTTGCCTTGATCTCGAAGTCGCGGCCTTTCCGGCTCAGCTGGTAGGCACGCTTGCCGTTTACACACACGGCGCTATAGACGGGAGGTATCTGTTCCACGTCGCCCACAAACTGGCTGAGCACTGCTTCCACTTTCTCACGCGTGACATGGTCGGTCGGGAATGTCTCGTCGACAGGATGTTCCATGTCGTGGCTGGCCGTATTGGCACCCAGCTGCAAGGTGGCCACATACTCTTTGTCTTTGGCTTGCAGGGTCTCGATGAGTTTTGTCTTCTTACCTGTACAGAGTGTCAGCACTCCTGTTGCCAATGGGTCGAGCGTACCGGCATGCCCCACCTTCACCTTGTAGCCCATCCTTTTGGTGAGCAGGTAGCGGATATGAGCCAGCGCGCCAAAGCTCGACATGGCGTAGGGTTTGTCTATATGCAGTATGACTCCTTCTTTGAAATCCATTTATCAGAGGTGAGAGGTGGGGGATGGGAAAGTCTTCAGCTCATCAGCGAATAGGCTATGGCTACGAGTCCGGCCACGGCACAATAGATGCCGAACCAGATGAGTTTTCCACGCTTCACGATGTTGATCATCCATTTGCAGGCGAAACATCCCGATAGGAATGCGGCCAGGAATCCCACGATGAGGGGCAATGTGCCGATGCTTCCAAACACATCTTCTCCCTTAGCGGCTTTCACGCCGTCGAGGAGTGCCTCGCCAAGGATGGGCGGAATGACCATGAGAAACGAGAACTGTGCCAGCCGTTCTTTCTTATTGCCGAGGAGCAGTCCTGTGGCAATGGTGCTGCCCGACCGTGAGAGGCCCGGCATCACGGCACAAGCCTGTGCCACACCAATGATGAATGCATCGCGCATGCTGATTTTCTCCTTCTGTCGCGGTTTGGCGTAATAAGAGAATATGAGCAGCGATGCTGTCACCAGCAGCATGATGCCCACAATGAGCAGTCCTGAGCCGAAGATAGCTTCCACCTCGTCTTTGAAGAATACGCCGACGATGCCTACGGGAATCATCGATACCAGAATGTTCAGCACATAACGAGTCTCGTCATTCATACGACCTTTGAACAGACCTTTCACAATCCATTCTATTTCACTCCAGAGCACCACGAGCGTACTGCAGACAGTGGCCACATGAACGGCTACGTCGAACATCAAGTTGTCGGCGCCGCTGATACCCAAGATTTCCTGACCGATGGTCAGATGTCCGCTGCTGCTCACGGGCAGATATTCTGTCAGACCTTGTATCAGGCCCAATATCAAAGCATGAAACCAGTCCATGACTTAATCTTTTGGTTTATGGATGATGGCGAAGACTATGCTCACGAAACCGATGAACGTCACTACGGGTGCCACCTTGATGCGCATGGGGCTGAAAATGTCGGGGTTGAACGAATCGGCTGTCGTACTGCCGCCGCTCATCAGAATGAAACCGAGTATCACCACGGCCATTCCCACTGCCAACAGGATGAAGTTGGTCTTGCCAAATGCTAAATTCTTTTTGTCCATATAGTTATTTTTCGTTATTTCTGAATGATGGTGTTTCGCCGAACATCAGCTCTTGTACAGTTCTCCTGCCTTCATCTTGAGAAAGCGGTTCACAGAGAAATAGGTGCACACGAGGGTGATGATCAGTCCGAACACGAGGACTGCCGCCGCTGTGATGGCCAGTACCTGCCAGGTGATGACCGTCGACACTTCCGGCTCGTAGAGGAAGAGTGCATACACTCCTGCGCCCAGCACGGCGATGGCCACGACGGCGGCACCGATGCCGATGCCGAAGCTCCGTTTGAGGAAGGGACGGCGTATGAACCCCCAAGAGGCTCCCACGAGCTTCATGGTGTGGATGGTGAAACGGCGGGCAAAGATGCCGAGTTTCACGGAGTTGTTGATGAGGGAGAATGAAACGATAGTGAGCAGAACGGCCAGCACCAGCAATACCATGTTCACACGGCCGAGATTCTCGTTCACGGAGTCCATCAGGTCTTGAGGGTAGGTAATCTCGTTCACCTTTGGATTTTTCTTCAATGCCTGACTGACGGCACGGAGTGAGTCGCTGTTGGCATAGTCGGCTTTCAGCTGCAGCTCAATGCTTCCCACAAAGGGGTTTACGCCTAAGAATTCGCTGGGGTCGGTGCCCATAGCAGCCTTTTGCTCTTCGAGAGCCTGCTCCTTGCTGATGTAGGTCAGATGACTGATATAGGGACGTGCCTGCAACTCCTTGCACAGGCGCTGTGCCTCAGGGTTGGTCATGTCTTCGCTGAGCATCAATGTGACGGTCAGATTCTCCTTCACGTAGGCCGAGAGATTGTCGGCCACTTGTACGGAAAACACCACCATACCCAACAGGATAAGCACCAAGGCGGTGCTTATGCACAAAGTTACCGCCTGCAATCCACGGTGACTGCGGGCTTTTTTACGCTTTCTTGCCATTCCTTAACTGACGTAATTACGCTATTTCGGGTGCAAAGGTACATAAATAATTGACAATTGACAAAAGACAATTGATAATTTAAGCAAAAGAAATTTAAATCCGCTCTATTCCCCCACAAAAAAACAGAATTCTGATGCTTTATCAATGGAGAATTGTCAATTATTCCATACCTTTGCACCCATGACCATCGACCGCGACATCCTGAGAATAGCCCTCCCGAGCATTGTGAGCAACATCACCGTGCCCCTGTTGGGGCTGATGGATGTAGCCATCACCGGTCATTTGGGTGCTGCTTCTTATATCGGGGCCATTGCCATCGGCAGTATGGTGTTCAACGTGATGTACTGGCTTTTCGGTTTCCTCCGCATGGGCAGCAGCGGCCTCACCTCTCAGGCCTTGGGGCGTCGCGACTTGCAGGGAGTGGTAAGCCTTTTGGTAAGGGCCGAAGTCATTGCTATCGTCATCGCCTTGGCATTTCTTCTGTTTGCATGGCCGCTCCGCATGTTGGCCGATCTCATCATGAGCCCGTCGGCCGAGGTTCGTCCGCTCTTCCACACCTATTTTAATATTTGCATCTGGGGGGCGCCTGCTTCGTTGGGTCTTTACAGCCTGTCGGGGTGGTTCATCGGCATGCAGAACTCGCGTTCGCCGATGGTAGTGGCCATCTTTCAGAATGTGGTCAACATGGTGGTGAGCCTGTTTCTGGTTGTTGTCTGCGGCATGAAGGTCGAGGGTGTTGCCCTTGGCACACTCATTGCTCAATGGAGTGGTTTCCTGCTTGCTTTGGGCCTGTGCTGGAAGTATTACGGAAAAACCATCAAGAGATACCGCCTCACCCCCGACCTCTCTCAGAGAGAAGAGGGGCGTGAAAATCTTTCTGTCTTCTTCCGCGTGAACCGCGACATCTTCCTCCGTACCCTTTGCCTGGCCAGCGTGATGCTGTTCTTTACCTCTGCTGGTTCGCGGAGTGGCGACGTCATCTTGGCAGTCAATACCCTGCTCATGCAGTTCTACCTGCTCTTTTCCTACGTGATGGATGGTTTCGCCTTTGCTGGCGAGGCGTTGAGTGGCAAGCGGAAGGGAGCTGGCAACTATGTAGCTCTGCACGCCACTGTGCGGCGGCTTTTCCGATGGGGCGCAGCGCTGACGGTCGCTTTCACGGTGGTGTATGTGCTGTGTGGGCAGCTTTTCGTATCGCTGCTTACCGACGATGGACAGGTGCGTGCTGCCTCGGCCGATTATCTTCCCTGGGCTGTCGCTGTGCCAGCTTTCGGCGTGATGGCCTTCCTGTGGGATGGGGTGTTCATTGGAATGACCCTGACGCGTGGCATGCTCGTTTCATCGTTTGTGGCCACGCTGCTCTTCTTCGCCCTTTATGTGCTGCTTTTCCCCGTTTTGGGAAATCACGGTCTGTGGATTGCCTTTATGGTCTATCTGCTCATGCGCGGTGTCATACAGACGTTTTGGTTTCGTTATGTGAGCAAAGAATAACACAGACGAATGTTCTCTCAACTCATGTTTTTCTGTATGCGAAAAGGCTTAAACAAACAGCTATATTTTAAAAAAATGAATGAATATTTGGCTATTTGTGAAAATAGTCGTACCTTTGCCTTCACCTAATGATGTTTTAAGAAACATGAAAAAGATTGTGATATTGGTCGTAGCCGCCATGATGGCTACAATGAACGCCAAGGCGCAGAGAATAGAAGTTGTGGATGACAATGGCAACGGCATTCCGCTTGTAAGTGTTTTGACCGAGAATGGGGTGCTCATCGGCACCACCGACCTTAATGGTGTGCTTTCCGACGTGAAGGGGGCACGAAAAATCTCGCTCACCCACGTAGCCTTCAAGCCGATGATGGTCAGCGTGTCCGACCTTCCTTCACTCGAAGGTACTGAGGGAGGCAGGCGAGTCACGATGGAGGAAGTGGACTACGCGCTGCAAGAAATCGTGGTGAAACCAAAGCCATACGTGTGTATGGATTTTTATTTCCGTGGCTTCAGCTACATCGAAGACTCGCTGCGCGCCTATGCTGCCGGCATCGTTCCTGTAGCCTACGTGATACAGGAGAATTATAAAGGAAAGACCCGCAACGTATGGTCGTATGGAGGAGCTGCCAACAAAGCCCTCTCATGGAATACACAAGGCTTAGCATTAAAAGCAGAAGATGGTGTAAAGAAGGCAGCATGGTCCATAGAGACATTGGTAGAGAAGAGTAAGGGCTTTAAGGAATACTATAAAACGAGCTTGGAACCCGACGGCGAAAACCGATGGCTTGTCAAGAACCCAGAGGGGGTGGTAGGACAGATCCAGCATTCCGACGGTTTTTATCATGCCACACTCGATGCCGGCAAGATTCAGACTTATGCCAACAAGGCGAATGGTGAGGAAAAAATGCGGAAAGCCAGGGAAAACAGAAACTACGACTATCAGTATTCAGAGGTGTATGCAATTGATGATGAGGGCAAGATTCAGCCTTACAATAAAGTAATGGAAATGAGCCACTGGGAGTATGACGCTTCGAAAGGAAGGACAATCACCGTCCTCTACCTTTATGCCACCGACCACAGTTACATGGACGAAGACGAGTTCAAGGCACATAGCAAAGCGCTGAACAAAGGCTACGTTGGAGATATGTCGCTCGACGATCTGGAGGAGTATGAGCGCACTCACAACATCCCAGCCCTCTCGCCTGAGCAACAAAAGGCCATTCGAGAGTTGAAGAAGCAAACGGGCAAGAAATCATAAAAAAGGTGTCGTTTGTGGCTAACAAGGCGCTCGGCAATATTTAACGACACGCTCAGAGATATTCAACGACACGCTCAGAGATGTCTTACGACACGCTCAGAGATAATTAACGACACGCTCAGAGATAGCAGATGACACGCTCAGAAACAACAAATGGCAGGCTTTCAGATATCATTAAGTATCTGATGGTCTATGGCATACTTCTGGTGTCACCACCTGCTATAGTAGCCATCTGCGTAGTGGTGGTCGACAGGTTGCACGGCGGCACGATGGATAGCGACAGCGTTTGGCAGACTCCCTTCATGACGGCAAGCATGTTGCTGGGCACGGTGCTTGCCATTGTCGTGTTTCTTTGGCGGCGATGGGCTGTGCTTGGATTGGGGCGCATCCGTCGCGCCGATGTGCTGAAGGTCTTTCTGATGGCTATTGTCCGTGGGTGGCCATCGTGATATCGGCACTCATCTTTGGAGTCATCCATCTGAATACTGTGCAGATGGTGTTCGGCGCACTCTACGGACTGTTGCTTGGTTGGCTTGCCTGGCGCACGGGCAGTTTGTTGCCAAGCATTGTGGTGCATGTGGCCAACAACACGACAGTCATGCTGATGTCAGCGTCTGCCGAGAAGGTCATCGTCAACATGAGTCTCATCACCGAAGTCCTGCTGGCCGGCGTCAGCCTGATTGTGCTCTTCGCCGCTCTTCGCTGGTTCAACCTTCGGTATAAATACATTTAAAAGATGAAGAAAAGTCTATTCATAACCATCATGGTTGCGTGTTTGAGTAGTATCGTAAGTGCTCAGACAGACAGTACTGTCGTCAATCAAAAGCAGGCTCAAGCAAGGGCCAAAGTGGGCGTCGTCCTGAGTGGTGGCGGCGCCAAAGGAATGGCTCATATTGGTGTGCTGAAAGTACTGGAAAAGGCGGGAATCCCCATCGATATCGTCACGGGTACGTCGATGGGCAGCATCATCGGCGGACTCTACTCCATTGGCTACAATGCCAACGCGCTCGACTCGATGGTACGCGTGCAAGACTGGAGCTATGTCATCACCGACCGTGAGGACCTTCGGCGCCAGAGCCTCAGCGACCGGCAGAAACAGAACACCTATGCCTTCACAACGGGTCTGACCATCGGCAAGAAAGACATGCAGGCCGGAGGTTTCGTAAAAGGAAAGAATCTGGCAGAGCTGTTCCAGCAGCTATGCACGGGATACACTGACTCGCTCGACTTCTCACGCGACCTGCGCATCCCCTTTGCCTGCGTGGCCACAAACGTCATCGACAACAGCGAGGTGGATTTCCACAGCGGACGGCTGCCGCAGGCCATGCGTGCCTCGATGGCCATACCAGCTGCCTTCTCGCCCGTCAGAATAGGCGACAAGGTGCTGGTAGACGGCGGATTGAAAAACAACTACCCGGCCGACATTGCACGCCAGATGGGGGCCGACATCATCATCGGCGTCACCGTGCAAGGAGCGCCGAAGGTGGCTGAGGACATGGGAGGCACGATGAGCATCCTGAGCCAGATTATCGACGTCAACTGTAAGAACAAATACGACGAAAACCTTGCCATCACCGACCTCCACCTGCAGGTGGACACGAAGGGTTACGGCTCAGCCAGCTTCTCGCAGGCAGCCATCGACACGCTCATCCGCCGAGGCGAAGAGTTGGCCATGCGCCATTGGGACGACATCATGACCCTGAAGCGGCGTATCGGTGTCGACGACAACTACCGCCCCACCATCCTCCACCCGCTTCGTCCGCGCGTGATGAGCGAGAAACAGCGAGTAAGCGGCTACAGCTTTGAGAATATGACACCTCAGGACGAGCAGTTCCTCCGGGAGAAGTTCCACTTGAATCGGTTGGACAGCATTGATGCCAAAATGGAGCAGCAACTCACCACGTCGATGCGCGTAGACCTGTTCTACCAGACAGCCGAATGCCAATTGGTGCCCAGCAGCGACGGCGTTCGCGTTGTCCTCGTGGCCGGCAACCGCAAATCGGCGCAACTGCATGCGGGTTTCCGGTTTGACACCGAAGAGTATGCCACCGTGCAGGTGGGCCTTGACGTCCCGCTGAAGAGCGCCGTTCCCGTCAATACCAGTATCACGCTTCGTCTGGGCAAGCGCTTGAAGGCTGGGGGCGAACTGACCTTCCATCCCCGCAGCTTTACACGACCGACGATTAGCTATTTCTTCCGCCGCAACGATGTAGACATCTACATGAACGGCGACCGCGCCTACAACATCCTCTATAACCAGTTTCAGGGAGAGCTTACACCGTTGAATTTCGACTTGAAGAACTTCAACCTGCAGTTCAGTCTGCGTTGGGACTACATGCACTATCGCAATAAGCTTGGGTCGGATGACTCACCGCAGATCTCGCTCAAGAACGAGCATTTCATCAGCTATCGTGCCCGTCTGAACTACAACAGCGAGGACAATTGGTACTTTCCCACCCGTGGTGTGCGCTTTGATGCCGAATATGCCTTCGTGACCAATGATTTCAGAAAGATGAACGTCCGCGATGCCGACGGCAACAAGATAGGCAAGGCCACAGGCGTAAGCGATGTGAGCGCCAACTGGCGCATGTCGCTCACCTTTGGCAGCCGATTCACCCTTCAGCCGATGCTCTATGGTCGGTTGTTCATCGGTGACGTCATTCCGCCTGTCTTCGGCAACACCATCGGCGGCGACTGGTTCGGCCACTACGTCGAGCAGCAAATGCCCTTTGCTGGCATCGGCAACATCGAATACGTCAGCCATCAGTTCGTGGCCGCCCAGCTTCAGGCACAACTGCGCATAGCCACGAACAACTACATGCTGCTACGCGTGGCCGGCGGTCAGCAGGCTGACGACTTGGAGAATCTCCTCGATACGAAGACGCTCCTCGGCATTCAGGCTGCCTACTACTATAATACGATGTTCGGACCCGTCGGTGCCACCATTGGCTACAGCAACCGTACCAAGAAGCCTTACTTCTTCTTGAATCTCGGATATGAATTCTGATTTCAATACAATGATGGTTATGATTAGAAAACTCAGACGAGCCGGGCATCTTCGTCGATGCCTGTTGTCGGCAGTGGTCGTTCTGCCCATCCTTACGACTGAAACTGATGCACAGAATTTGTTTCAACGTATTGACAGCATCCTGACATGCAACTATCGCAAGGGTGCTATTGACACGGCCTATGTAGTGCGGCCGTCGACCAAATGGACCGTCAAGGCACGCCTGAATGTGTCGGGGGCAAAGATTGAGGCTGAGGGGTTGGAAGATGGTGTTCCCTTCAATTCGGAGGCAAAAGCCGACTACAAGACGACGGTCAGCGTGGCAGCAACCTATCTTGGTTTTTCGCTCAGTGCTGCACTTAATCCAGCCAAACTGTTGGGCAGATATAACGACTACGAGTTGAACTTCAATTCCTACGGCCGACGTTTTGGCTTCGACATTATTTATCAGAATGCCCATAACTTTACCGGCTGGCACGACAAGGAGGGTATGCCGCGCATGGAGCTTCCTGCCGATATGATGTCGGTGAAGACATTGAACCTCAATACTTTCTACTGTTTCAACAGCCGTCGCTTCTCCTATCCCGCCGCCTTCTCGCAGAGCTATATCCAGCGACGGTCTGCCGGCAGTTTCATGTTAGCAGCGTCGGCCATGGGTCAGCACGCCACGCTTAATCGGCAACAGGAAATAGAACTGAAAATGACCAATATTGGTATCGGAGCAGGCTACGGCTACAACTACGTGCCTTCGAAGCAATGGCTGCTTCATATCTCTGCGCTTCCCACGTTTATCGTCTATAGCAACACGAAAATGACTTTCAACGATACCAAACTTCCACTACACTACCATTTCCCAGAGGTCATCATCACTGGCCGTGGGGCCGTTGTTCGTCAGATGGGCAATAAATTCGTCGGCATGTCGATGGTGTTCAACTTCACCAACGTCGGCAACGAAAAGAACCTTGCCGTGCACAATATCAAATGGCGCGTCCGCGCCTTCCTTGGGTTCAGATTCTGACAGTGGAGAAGGCTACCCCTTACTGCACCGAAGGGCTTCATTATTATGGAGGGGGCATTAGTAGCCCCCTCGAGTTGTTATGTTATGGAACTCCGTGCTATGCACTCTGCATCAAGCATTCCAGGAAGTGTCGCGTCACCTGGAACGAGTTGTCGGCGATGGTGTTCCAGAAGTCGTGATACATCGATGCATCTACATCCTGCAAGGGCAGGTCGCTGATCACGCGGAATGAAATGAAAGGAACTCCCTTGCGATAGCAGGCATGGGCAATGGCTGCCGACTCCATGTCGATGGCTCGTGCCTCTGGGAAGTGGCCGATGATCTCGCGCATCTTCTCTTTCGAATCGACAAACCAGTCGCCAGTGACAATGAGCCCTGGGTGGATAGAAATGCCAGGGGCAAAAGACGACAGATTGGCGGTGAGCGTTTGTGCCGCCTCGAGCATTTTCGGATCGGCTGGGAAGCGTGCGGGCATTCCCTGTACTTGGCCGTAGACTGACTGTCCGATGGCTGTACCGCAATAAACATCGTGGTAAGCGAGTTCAGTAGAAACCACCACGTCCTGAACGTTGACGCCTGGCCCATAACCGCCGGCACATCCCGTCGACACAATCATGTCGGGATGATGGTCGCGAATCATCTCCGTGGCACCGATGGCGGCGTTCACTTTACCAATTCCACACTTCTGCACCACCACTTTTTCTTCAGGAAACATATCCCTGATTTGGTGCAGTTCCTTTTCCATTGCAACAATAACTCCGATTTTCATGGGTGCAAAGGTACGAAAAACTAAGCAGAACAACAAGAAATAGTAAAAAAACTTAGACGATATTTCATCTCTGCTTTAAATCTTCAAACCGCCGTTTCATTTCAGATACTGCGTGAAGAACTCAGCCAGTTTGTCCCAGGGAATCAGATTCTTGGGTTCGCCTTTGCCTGTAAGCTCTGTGTAACCGCCGTCGTAGAGGTCGCAGTGGGAGGCATTGGGGATGATGAGCAGCTGTTTGTTCTCAGGATTGGGATTGGGCTTGCCGACCACGTTGTATCCCTCAGCTTTGCCGTCTACCATATAGTGGTAGGCTGCCTCGCCGAAGTAACGTGAGTGGGCCTTCTCGCCGTGCATCACAAGAACGGCCGAACGGATCTCGTTGATGTAGTACAGGAAACGGCTGTTGGCGAAAGCCTGGGTGCCAATGACGCGCCAGCCGTCGTTGGAGTTGCCGCTGCGCTCGTGATAGCCGCGCGAGGTCTTGTAATAGTCATAGTAGTCTTTCACGAACTGAGGTGCGTTATCGGGTAGGGGATCGACCACACCGCCTGCCATAGCCATAGGATCAGCCTGGCGCTGCTTGGCGAGTGCCTCACGTGCCTGATGGCGCGACTCCTCCTTGTCCTCGCTGTCGAAATAGCCGTTTCCGCTGACGCGAGTCATATCGTACATTGTGGAAGCAACGGTGGCCTTGATGCGTGTGTCGGCAGCGGCTGCATTCAGGGCAATGCCACCCCAACCGCAGATACCGATGATGCCAATGCGCTCGGCATCCACATTCTCCAACTTCGACAAGAAATCGACAGCGGCCATGAAGTCCTCCGTATTGATGTCGGGCGAAGCCGTGCGGCGAGGCTCCCCGCTGCTCTCACCTGTGAATGACGGGTCGAAAGCCAGTGCCACGAAACCACGTTCTGCCATTCGCATGGCATAGAGGCCGCTCGACTGTTCCTTTGTAGCGCCGAACGGGCCTGAAACGGCGATGGCTGGGAGTTTCTGATTAGAAATCTCCGACTCTTGAGGTGTGGATTTCAAATTCGCAACAACTTCTTCCTTTGGCTCATAGAGGTCGGCTGCCAGTGTCAGCCCATATTGTGTTTGAAACGTCACCTTGCTGTGGTTCACTTTGTCGCTCAGTGGGAACACCTTGTCCCACTCCTGCGTTAAATTCAATGTCGTCATATTCTCTTCCGTTTTAGCTTGTTCTTTGTTCGTGCATCCTGCGAGCATCCCGCCCAGCAGGATAGCGGCTAATAATACTTTCTTCATCATACGTTTCTACCAAGTTCATAAGCCTCCTGCAATTTGGCATTCCCTTCAATCTCACGGGCATCGTTCACACCACCGCAGAAGAGTGTGCCTGCCAATCGGCTTTTGGGATAGCAGTCTATCCAGCCTGTCAGGCCTGTCTCAGCTCGTTTTGGCGTTTCTTCTTCACCCTCTGCAGCTGTCGTCAGCAGGTAGACATCGCGGAACTGATAGTCAAGTGAGTACATGGCGTTCATGCGATCGATGAGAGTCTTCATCTGACCGCTCATCTCATAATAATAGATAGGTGTGGCCCAGCAGACGACATCGGCCTTCAAGACCTTTGCCATGATGTCGTTCACATCGTCGTCGATGACACAACGGCCCAGCTTTTGGCAACCCAGACAGCCTTTGCAGAACTGGATGTTCTTGCCTGCCAATGAGATCTTCTCAACTTCGTTTCCGGCGGCCTTTGCACCTTCCACAAATTGGTCAGCGAGCATGTCGCTGTTTGAGCCACGACGCAGGCTCGTAGAAATGACTATAACTTTTTTCATATGATTACCTTTTTTCCGTTTTTGATATATATACCCTTTGATGTGTTCTTTACTCTCTGTCCATTCAGCGTATATGTGTTCCCCTCGCTTTTTGGAGCGAGGTTGGTGCCGAGGCCAGTAGCCGTCGAAAGCGACAGCGTGACGCTGATATTGTTCTCCCCTGCTTTCAAAAACGAGCGCAACTCGCTCTCCGACAGGTCTTCAATCCTACCCAAGCGGGTGTAGCTCCAAGAGTTCGTGCCGTAGAACAGGCAGATGTTGCTGCCGTTGTAGAGGATGACATCGCCAGGATGGGCAGTTGTCTGTTGGTTGCTCATGGGCAGCGAGAATCCCAGTGCTCCCCAGATCTCAAAGTTGCCACTACTGTTGAGCGTCACGTTGATAGGTGATTGCTTCAACTTTTCTACCAATGCTCGTGTGGCATCATTTTCCTCGAGCGTCACGCTCTGTGTTTGTCCGTCGATTGTGATATACATTTTCTCCATTGTAGATTGTCCTTCAGCAAAATTCAATGTCGCGAGCCAATCCTCTATCAACGAGGCTCGATTGGAATGATTCTTAGCATTTATCCAAAGCGCATCGCCCATCCATGTCGCATTGGGCAGTAGTCTTTGGGCATCGCTGACTACACCGCTGATGCCGCTCGAATGGCTTGAAACGATCATGACCACATGCTTTCCAGCCAACTCCGAAGCGTTCAGAAACAAATAAGTCTGCATGATGGCCGCCATCTGACTCCACCACAACGGTGTGACGATAATGATATTCTGATAGTCGTCGAGGCTGATGGTCACTGGGTCGATGGCCGGGTAGCTGTCAGCATCGTCGGGATTGGCCTTGATAGCGTTCAAGAGCTCTGTGCCCAATGCATAGCCGTTGGCATCGTATTTCAGTCCCTTTTCAGCAGGTTGAATCTCTAGCACGTCGGCCTCTATCTGGCTGGTCAACGTGTTTGTGATTTCGCGGCAGTTGCCCGTGTAGCTGTAATACACCACCAGCGTCTTGCCAGCATTGGCAGGCACCTCTGCCCTCACTTCGCTGTCCGACGAACAGCTGAGCAGCATTGCTGCAAAAAACATAATCAGTTATTTCATTCTTGTTCGTTTTAGAATCATGGTGCAAGGATAGTTTGAGCCTCAGCATTTGAGTTTGTTCAAATTGCTGAGGCACCGCTTGTTCTTGCGGTCGAATACTTATTTCGGCTGCAAAGGTACGAACATTATTTATAATAGGCTTTACATATATTGGCTTATTATATACCAATTTCGCAGAAATAGTGTAAATATCACAAATTAATTACCATTATTAGTGGAAAAGTGCGTTTGTTAAGCATTCAGATTGAATAAAGACCCATAATCGCCCGTTAAATAATCAAAAAGGCAGCCATCACGACTCCTTTTTGCCAAATTCTTCATACCTTTGCCCCAGCAATGAAGAATATTCTGAAAGTAGACAGTCCTACCGACTATGCTCTGTTCGTGGATGCTCCTGTGCTGCATCCGCTGGTGAGCATCATCCACTACGACGAGTTGCCGCCCTTCCGCCACAGCCTGAACAACTATGGCGTGTATGGCCTTTTCATCCAGCGCCAGTTTCCTAAGACGCTTTCTTATGGTATGAAGACCATGCAGGTGAGCGATGCCTCAATCATTGCTGTGGAGCCAGGACAGATTGGCGGTTTGGAGGACAACGGCGAACGTATTTCGCTGAGCGGATGGGTGCTGTTGTGGTCGCCAGAACTGCTTCACGGCTCTGAATTGGAAAACCAGATAGACCGCTACCAATTCTTCTCTTATTTCTATACTGACTCGCTGAGAATGGAACCTGACGAATGGCTCCGCATCACGCAGCTGCTTACCCAGATGCGGCAAGAGTTAACGGAACATGAAGACTCACCTTCGCTCCGAAGCATCCTCCTGGGCTACCTGCACTTGATATTAGAATACTGCAACCGCATCTACCTGCGCCAGCTCTCTGAAGAAGACAAGGGTAGCAACGATCTGTTGAAACGCTTTCACAACCTGCTGCAGACATATTTCCGTGAGAACCGGCAGCAGAAACTCGGCCTGCCCACCGTCGCCTATTGCGCCTCAGAATTGGCCTATTCGCCCCGTTACTTTGGCGACATCGTCCACAAGGCTACAGGAGGTACGGCCATCGGCTACATCCACAACTACGTCATCAATCAAGCCAAGAGTCTGCTGATGAATGGTCATAACATCAGTGAGACCTCACGTCTGCTTGGTTTCGATTATCCTCACCACTTCACCCGCCTCTTCAAGCGCGTTACTGGCCTTACTCCCAGCGAGTTTCTGGGGAAGTAGCTACGTTTTCTAACGCTCTGTAGATGCTCAGGTGATAAAGCTTTTGTGTACAATGCTATTGTCCTGTGGCTTGTCGGTATTCAAGAAGCATGCATTGGTATTGGGCATAGGCATCTGCGTGGCGGTCGAGGCTTTGCTGGTAGAGAAGTTGAGCCTCGAGCAGGTCGCTCATCTTTGCGGTTCCTGCGTGATAGAAGTTGCGGTTTAGTCGCAGGTTCTCTTCTGCCTGCTCGATACTGCGCTTTGCGATGTCGAGTTGCTGTCGGGCCTCCACCACGTTGTTCCAGGCGTTTTGCATCCGAATTTGCAGTTGCTGAGCTTTGTCGTTTTGCTGGTCGATGGCTTTTTGATGTTCTATCTTCTTGCGTTTGATGGCATGGGAACCGCCCCACCAGTCGGAAATGGGGATGCTGACGGTGGCGAACAGCATGGCGAAGGTGTGGTCGTTCTCGAGCATGTTGTGATAATTATATCCGGCTCCAACAGCTACGGTTGGCAGGTTTTGCCCCAAGGTTATTTTCTCTTGGAGACGGGTAGCCTCCACCTGCTTGTCGAGTAGTTGGTATTCTGTGGTGCCCAGGAGAGCCAAGCTGTGGTCTTGCTTGATGGGAAGTGAAGATGAAACATCGCGGAACCCTCCACTCTCTATCTGAAACTGCTCGTTGTGCAACCCACAGTATTGTGCGATGAGCAGTTGGAGGATACTCATAGCGTTCTGGAGCTTGAGTCGCTGGCTTTCCACTTCGTTCTGTCGCAATTGCACTTGCAGCAGATCGTTGCGCATCGCCACTCCTGCCCGCACGGCGACGTCTACATCCTTGTGGATATCGGCCAGCAGGGTGTCGACGGCATCGATGGTTTTCATCTTCTCTTGTAGTGTGGCCAATTGCCAGAAATATTGCTCGACGGTCTTTTCTACCTCATTCTCAGACAATTGCAGTTGCAGTTGGCTGACGTCTTCGCCCACCTTGGCGAGTTTGTTGCCGTTGATGATCTGTCCGCCGGCAAAGACGGGTTGCATCGCCATGAGCGAAGCGATGGTGCCGTTTTTCATCATGGAGATGTTGATGGGGCTTGCCAATGCCGCGAGCATATCGGGTGGCAGCATCTGTGGGAGTGTGGTAGCCAATGCTGGTGGCATCGCTTCTGAGGGATTGACGGTGGTTTGCGCCATACCCTTGTTGGCATTGAACCAAAGCCCTGTGGCGCTGACGTCTGGAAAATACTTGGTGAAAGCCTCCTTGCGCTGTTGCTGCGCCGCTTCGATGTCGAGGCGCGCATTTCTAATGGCGATATTATTGTGCAGCGCGGAGTCTTTGAGCTGCTGCAAGGTGTAAGTTTGGGCTGCGATAAAATCGCAGCATACAGAACAAAGGGCGATTGCCAATAGTCTTAGTGTATTGAAGCATACGGAACAAAGGGCGATAGCCAATAGTCTTTTCATAAGAAACCTATTTTAAGTTGACTTTCCAATAGATGACGGGCAGCATGGTGACCACCATGATGAGCGTGCCAATGCCTCCCGCGAAGATAGTGACGCCGACGGGCATCCAAAATGAACTCTGAGCGATAATCATGGGAACGACGCCAACGGCAGTTGTGGCCGTAGTGAGGAAGATGGGCACCATACGTCGCTTGCCAGCATCGTAGGCAGCTTGTCGTACAGCCTCGTTGTAGGCTTGGCGGCGGGCGGAATCGGTAGGACCGACGGCGGAACCGTCGGGCGCAGTATTAGTGGGGGAGAATCCCTCGGTCACAGCCTTCTTTATCTGGGCGTTGGCGTGCTCGAAGATGAGTATCTCGTTGCGCATGATGATTCCCATCAGTGTGATGAGCCCGAAGATGGAGGTGAGGCCGAGTGCGCGGTTCATCAGTGCAAGACCTATGAGCGCACCAGGAGTCATCAGCGCCAAGGCTGCCATACAGATCAATGTAATGCCATACTTCTTGAAGTTGAACAATAGGAAGAAGAACACGATGATCATAGCGATGACGATGCCGCCGACGATCTGAGGCATAGCCTCGTCGCCATATTCTATCTCGCCGCCCACTTCGGTTCGAATGCCCTGGGGCAGCTCAATTTCCTCTTGCATGATGCGGGCTATTTCTTTCTCGACGGGAGCGGTATATACACCTTGCGCGAATTGTGCCGTGACGGTGATGCATCGCTCGCCACCTCGATGCAGAATGCGACTCTCGCTCCACTTCGGACTGACCTTGGCCACCTGGCGTAGGGGTACGGTGGTGTTGATGCGGTTGATGCCAGCTGAGAGCATCGTCGTGGGCGATGATACGCCCAGATTGGCGATGTCGGAGAAGGTCATGTCGGCGTCGTCCTTCACCACGATGGGCAGTTCGTAGTTGTCCTCCCAGATTTGTCCTACCCGGAGGTCGCTCGATGTGGCACTAAGAGCCAGCTGAGCGGTGGAGCGTGTGATGCCCAGTTGTGCCGACACGACGGGGTCGAGCTCCACATTGATGATGGGGTAGGGCTGGAAATAGTCAGTATGCACCCACTCCAGTTCTGGCATCTCGCGCATACGGTCCATCAACCTTTCGGCCACCACGTGGAGCGAATCGAGATTGTCGCCATAGAAGCGGTATTCCAGTTCGTTCACCTCGAGATAGTCCAAGCGTTTAAACTTGACGTAGGCATTGGGGTAGGCTTCGCTCAGACGGGGCTGATATTGCTCCAAGAGCGCCAGCGTAGCTTTGTCGCTCTTTGTGTTGACAATGAACTGGGCATAGTTGTAGCCTGCTATCTGTGGGGCATAGGCGTCCATAAACCTGGGCGACGAACAGCCAATGAATGATGTGATGCTGGTGATGCGCTCGTCTTGCGCAAGGGCGTTGCGGACGGAGTCGGCCACAAAGCTGGTCTCGGCCAGTCCCTTGCTGTCGGGTAGGAAGATTTCCACCGCAAACTGGTCGCGGTCGGCATAGGGGAAGAGGCGAATCTTCAGCGTGGGTGCGATGAGCGACGACAACAGAATGATACTGATGCCACAGGCAATGGTGAGCCAGGGGTGACGGAATGTCCAGTCTAATACCTTATTATATATGTTCTGCACCCACTTTGTGATGCGGCTTCCATCGGTCTTGACCTTTCCAGGCTTGATGAGCAGAACCTCGAGGAACGGAATCACCGTGACGGCGAGGAAGAGCGACACCATCAGGTTGATGGTGATGGTGATGGGGAAGTCTACCAGACAGTCGTGAAACACGCCCTTCATCGTCCATAGGAAGGGATAGAAGATGGCGCAGATGCAGATGGTGGCCAGCATCATCGGCATGAAGTATTGGCGTGCCGACTCGATGGCAGCATCGTGCGGTTTGTAGCCTTTGCCCAGATACTCCAGATAGCCGTCGATGACCACTATCGAGTTGTCGACAATCATTCCCAGCACCACAATCAGCGCTGCCAGCGTCACGATGTTGAGTTCGATGCCCATGAGATACATGACGGCCACGCTGACAAACGTGCTGAGCGGGATGGTGATGGCAGCCACGATGGCCGAACGAATGGGAAACAGCACCATCATGACCAGAATGATGATGAGCATCGAGACGAGCAGGTCGCGGAGGAAGTCGCTCACGCTGAGGGCCACTACCTTGGGCTTGTCGGCAATGCGTGTCAGCTTCACGTCGTCGGGCAGTTGCTCTGTGGCAAAACGGCTCAGCACATCTTCCACCTCCTTGCCATATTGCACGACGTTGTTGCCAGGCGTCATCTCCATCGACAGCAGGATACAGGGATGCCCGTCTTGTTCAATGCGGCTCGCCATAGGTTCGTATTCGCGCTTCACGGTAGCCACATCGCGCACACGGGCTACCTTGCCCGTCACGGGGTCGGAGAAAATGATCTGGTTGGCTATCTCTTGCTCAGAGTTTTCCGTTGGCTCCACGTGGATGGGAATCTGCTGATCGTCGTCGCTGATGCTGCCGCTCATCGTGGTGATGCCTTGAGCCTGAAGTCGCGAGAAGAGCATCTGCTGACCGATACCATAGGCCTGCAGGCGCTGGCGGTCGACGTAGAGGCTGATTTGCTCTTTCTGCTCTCCAAACATCTTCACATTGGCCACAGAGGGGATGCGGCGTAATTGGTCGCTCAGGTCGTCACTATATTGTTTCAGTTCGCGATAGCTTCGCTGGTCGCTCTCAATGGCTATCAGCAAGGCCGACGTGTTGCCGAAATCATCGTTCACCACGATGGCCAGCACACCGCCAGGCAACTGAGCCTTGAAACCGTTCAGGCCGTGTTTGATTTTGCTCCACACCTCGTCCTTGTTGTTCACGTCGTCGTTCAGCTTCACCATCACGATGCACATGCCGTTCTGCGATGTGGTGGTGGTCTTCGCTCGGTTCACCTCGCCAAAGGTGAAGAGATAGCGCTCCAGCGGGCGGGCCACCTGCTGCTCCACCTCTTCGCTCGTGGCGCCCGGATAAACGGCCACCACCACGCCCTGACGTATGGTGGCGTGTGGAAACTCATCTTTTGGCATCGTGTACATGCCGTAAATGCCCATTGCAAAGAAGATTGCCACGATGAGCAGTGTGATGGAATAATGCTCCAACGGCCAGCGGAGCCAATTCATCTGTTTCATTTACTATTTTTGACGGTTTACGATTTACGATTGACTTGTCTGTTGGTTTATGCCTTGTTCAGAAAACGACGCGTGTGCCTTCACTCAATTTCTGATAACCCTCGGTCACGATGCGCTGGCCGGAATCAAGTCCTACTACCACCACATAGTTGCCTTGAGTGGCACCAGTGGTCACGGAGGTGCGATGGGCGGTATTCTTCTCATCGATTGTCCAGACAAACAGACCGCCGTCTGACTTCTTCTGGACCGACGTCACAGGAACCATCATTCTGCCGACGGTCTGCGAGCCTCCTGCCAGGAATCTCACGTTGGCCACCATGCCTGGCAACAGCCTTCTCCCGCCGTTGGGCACATTGATCCTGATGTCGTAAGTATGCGTGAGGGCATCGGCCTGCACGCTCTTTTCTATCCTTCCACCTTGGTAGCTGCCGCCGATGGCTTCCACCTGAATGCTTGTCGGGGTATTGGCATGAATGCTGCCAATCTCTGCCTCAGGCACAGCCACCCTCACCTTCACCGTCGATATGTCTAAGATGCTCACCACGGCCTGCGAGGGTAAGGCCGTCTCGCCGGCACCTACCTGTTTGTGGCCGATGATGCCACCGACGGGTGCCACCAATCGACAATCGCGAAGGTTCTTCTTGGCCACTTCCAGTTGCGACTTCGCCTGGGCCACCTTGCTCTGAATCTCCACCCATTGCACTTCGGGCAGCGACCCTGCGTCGTGCAGCATCTTGTAGCGCTCCAGCGCATCGTTGGCCTGCGTCATCGCTGCCTCGGCCCCAGCGAGGAGGTTGCGAGCCTGCGTGTCGTCCATCTCGGCTATCAGCTGCCCCCTGCTCACGGCCTGCCCTTCGTTCACCAGCATGCGCTTCACCACGCCCATGCCGGTGAAACTCACCGCCGTAGCCTCGCGTTCTTCCACAATGCCCACATAAGTCTGGGCGTAATCTACTTTGCCCGATGAAACCAGCTGCGTCTTCACTCGCGTGGGAGCCTTCTCGTCTTGCGCTTTCTTCTCTCCGCAACCGCAAGCTAAAACGGCTGCCAGCATCAGTATGATACTCTTTTTCATAAAACAACTATTTCTTTTAGTCTGCAAAGGTATGATGAATTTCGGAATTACTCATGTTCTATTTCGCCTTATTTGTTATCTACTTGTCATTAATGAGTGAAAATGAACATAAAATAATCCTAATAAGACATGGTGATTGGAAAAATATTGACTAATTTTGCACACGTAATCTTGTGTATCGTATGAATCATCAGGAAAATATCACATTTCAGTCGTTGGCAGACAATAAGGATGTCCGAATTGGCTATTCCGACAGCGATATCGTCGTGGTCGACAGTATTCAACAGTTTGCAGAAGTGAATGCTGCCCATGTGTCGATGAATGGCATCGTCATCTGTACCCAAGGAAAGGTGCAGGGGTTGATGAACGGCTCTTTGATTGAACTGCATGAGAATCAGGTGGCTATCATCCCGCAAAATGTGATGGTGACCGATCTCATGGCCAGTCCCGATTTCAACCTCAAGGGCATGTTCCTCACGAATCGCATCCTGCAGAGCTTCCTGCGCGAAAAAATGAACATCTGGAACGATATGATGTTCATTCATCGTCATCACATCATCACGATGGAGGAAGACGAAATGCTCTTCTATACCTATTTCTATGACATGCTGACGCTGTCTATCGAGCGCGGCAAGGACAATCCTTTCCAGACCGATGTCATTCAGTCGCTGCTGCGCTCGGCCATCCTTGGATTGTGCGGAGCCATGAAGCAGATGTTTTCATCAGCCGTCATCAATCACGACATCAGAACGTCGGATGTGCATTTTCAGCGATTCTTAAACCTCTTGCATTCCATTGAGGTGAAGCATCGCACCGTGGAAGACTATGCCAACGACCTCTTCATCTCGCCTAAATACCTTACTGCCATCTGCAAGAAAAACTCTGGCAAGACGGCCAGCGAGTGGGTGACGGAACATGTGTTGGAAGACATTCGATACTATCTCCGCCATACCGACCTCAGCATCAAGCAGATTTGCGACCGCCTGGGCTTCCCCAATCGATCGTTCTTCGGCAAGTACGTGAAGGACCATTTCGGCATGACTCCTCAGCAATTCCGCAGAAAGTTATAAGGCGCGCTTTTGAAGTGGGGGAGAGTGAAAGGAACATTACATACGATGTGCTCAGAGATATGGGTTGGCGGGCTCAGGAATATTGATTGGCAGGCATAGAGATATGGGTTGGCAGGCATAGAGATATGGGTTGGCAGGCATAGAGATGTTGATTGGCAGGCATAGGGATATTGATTGCTTGGAGCCTGCTTTCTTGGTGCGGAAAAATGCATTGTCCAATTGTCACGCCCTCGGATTTATTGGCGCGAAAAAATGCATTGTCCAATTGTCACAATTGTCACGCTTGGCAGTTTTACGTGCTATGGGATTTTACCAATACCCGAATTGTCACCATAAAAAAAGGCTACCTGGACGACGAACGATGGTCGCTCATCCAGATAGCCTATATGGCCTGTCGCAATGATGGATCTTTGTCACCTGTCGGGCTTGTCACCCAACGCCTCGAAAGCTTCCATGTAAGTGCAGAAGTTCTTTCCCGTGAAGGTCTACTTTGCTGGTTCCCACTTGCAACGGACGGGTGAGATGATGGCACCCTCTTTCTTCAACTCAGCAAAAGCCTTGTCCACTTCCTTACGGTCGGCACCCAGTGCCTTCGTCACGTCGCCTGCCGAGACGGGTTTGCCTGCCTCGCGCATAGCCTGTAATACTTTTTCTTTCATAATTCAATCCGATTAAAGTTGTTAATATGCTGTTAGCTTGTCGATTGGCGGAGGGATGCCTTGCGGCGGTCGGCTTATCGCACCACAACCTTTCTGCCATTCACCAGATAGATGCCTTTGGGCATTTGGCTGGCAGCGTCAGCGTGATGTCGTATCAGACGGCCGTCGAGTGTGTAGACGTTGTTCGACGACTGACGGCCTGGCGTTGCCACATCATTGATGCCTGTGGCCACCTCCTCGCCTACCTGGATGTTGTCGATGAGCAGCGATGTGTAGTTGGCCGAAAGGCTGGCCATCTCGAAGCGCAGGAGGATGTAGGGCGAGTCCATGAAGTCGGTCAGGGGAACGGTCACTTCCTTCCATGCTGTTTCCGATTCTTGGGCAAAGTCGATGGCGGCTACCTGTTGCCATTCGCCTTGCGGCAGGCGGTCGACGGAAACGATGAGCGACATATTCTCGCCAGCATCGCCATAGTAGCAGAACGAGAGCTGGGGCTTTTCGGCACCCGTCAGGGCAATCTTACCCGTGTTGAAGATGCCATAGCTGGAGTAGTTGGGCTCAAACACGAGGGCTGCCTCATCGCCGTCGGCGGCATTGCTGCTGAGCTTGAAGTTGCGTGCAAAGTCCTCGCCGATGAACCAGACGAACTGGTTGGTGTGGAAGCCGCTGGCGAAAGTTTCCTGGAAGGGTAGGGGGTATGCTTCGCCCACCACGAGACTATTGGTGGCCACAAGAGGACTCTTGCCTGCCAGCGATTGGGCGTCGAGGGCATAATAGAGCAGGTGCTGGTCGCCTTCGTTGGTCGCCACGTCGGTTTGGTAAGGCTGCGTGATGTTCTCGCGGTAGAGGTCGGCATAGCCGTCGGAAGCAATGGTGTAGAGGTTGTAAGTCAGCGCATCAGGATTGACGTAATGTCCATAGTAGCCCACAACCGAGGGAGCCTCCCATGTCAGGTAGGCGTGCTCTCCATCGTCGCAAAGCCGCACGTTTTGCGGAGCTGTGGGGCGGTCGACGCCCACATAGGCTTCTGCTGATGTTTTTTCGCCACTTACTTCGCCCACATAGGCAATGGCCGTCAGCGTGTTGTAGCCGTTGCTCAAGCCTGAGCATTCGATGGTGCAAGGCTCGCCGGGAGTGGCTTCTGCGGTCGTTCCCACCACATTCTTGGCAGCATCAAGCACATCGATTCGGGTAATCTCAGTCAAGGGGTTGCCCTGAATGTCAGTAGCCGGAGCGGTGAGTGTGACGGTGGCCGTCAAAGCCCCTAATGCGTCGGGCGTGATTGTCATGTCGGTGGCAGCAACAGGCGCACTCCCGTTCATGAGGAATACCAGTTTGATGTTGGTCAGCAGCAGCTGGTCGCTGTTGGCATTGCTGACAGCATGGAAAGCAATGCGGTAGAGGCCGTCTGCCTCAGGAATGATTTCCTCTTCAAACAGAGTAAGGTTCACGTCGTCGATGTCGTAAGTGCCGAGCTGGGTGAAGGTCGTGGGGTCGTCGCCTTGACCGTACCACACTTCCATCTTCTGGTTGTAGTTGCTGGAGGCATAGCTCTTGTTGGCCTCAAACGAAAGGGCGTAGTGATTGCCATTTTCCAGTCGGATGGCAGGCAAGAGCAACCAGTCGTCGTCGGGTTCAGCTCCTGCAACGATGGCGGCACCATAGACGGTGGAGCCGGAATACGGGTAGTATTTGTAGAAACGGAACCATTGTGCCTTGTAGCCCGTGTATTTGTTGTAGGTCCCGTCGCCGTTGGCATCGATGGCGGTGAAGCGGTTGAAACCCTCTTCTTGTTGGAAATCCTCAAAGAAGGGCACTTCCAAGGCATCGCCCAGGACGATGGCGTTCGATGTGCATTTCTCTCCCTCCATGTCGCCGTTGACGGCAGCCACTTCGTAGCTGTAGCTGGTGAGCTCGCCCGTGTTGTCGAGGGCTTCGCGGAAGGTCGTTTCGGTCAGTCCTGTGGCAACTTCCACATCGCCTGGCTGGCGCACGATATTATAAGTAAGGTTCGCCTGTGTCAACGTCTTCCCGTGGGTGCCTTCTGTGGGTGCATCCCAGTGGAGTTCAGCATTCCCTGTTACTGGATTGTAGGTCAGTTTCAGGTTGCTGACGGCCAATGGCACGTCGCGGCCGATGTACTGAGTGGCCTTCACGGCAGGACTCTCGCCCTTGTCGTTCTTCACGATGATGCTCATCTCCGTGTCGCCGCTCTCAGGGACGGTTACTTCACAGCTGACTTCCTCGCCTGGCTGAGCCTGACCGTTGGCTATCTCCACGCCATTGGCCTGAACGACGTAGGTGAGTTCACCCTCCAGCGGTTCATCGTCTTGAGTCATTGTGGGCATCGTGAACGCTACGCTGCCTGTGGTCTTCTCTCCCTCGAAGTTCAGCTGCAGAGCCGTTGCCGCCTGGGGAGCGCCCTCTGTGGTGGGTGCAATGTACATGTTGACGAGGAACGCATTGTCGGGCACGTCCATCAGTTTCGTGGCCGATACGCTGCCGATGGTGTAATCCACCTCATAGAGCACGCTCTTCATGCCTGTGGTCACATAGCTGAAATAGAGCTTTCCCGTGCGGGGGTCGAAGGTCATCGAGGCGGGATAGGTGGAGATGTCTTCCAATCCGAGGTCGCCAAGTGGATAGAGAGTTGCGTCGGTTTTCTCTATAATATAAAGGTAACCGTCCTGCCCCACGCCATAGAGCCAGCCGTCAGGGCCGATAGCGATGGCGGCGAAAGGAGTCTCCACCACGTCGATGTTGCTCTTCGTTGGTTTGTCGGTGGAAAAGTCGATGGTGGCGAGCTTGCGGTTGATCACCTGCATGTCCATGTTGAAATTGTAGAAGATGCCGTAGTTCAGCCCAGTCTCAGGGTCGTGGGCGAGGCCACAACTGGAAATGAGGTTGGCGTAAAGGTTGTCCATCGCATACTTCTTTGTCTGTGTCCAGTCCTGCATGTCGTAGCCCACATGGAAGATGGTGTAGGTGTTGCCACTTGTGTATGGATCGTAAGTGGTCTTGAAGTGAATGCCTTGCATCTGTCCGTCTACATACACGGCTCCGCCCAAGGGGGCTATGAGCACGTCGTTTCCCTCGCTAAGCTGGGTGAGTGTGGGTGTGTCTTTCACTTCCAGCCGGTAGATGCCGGCTGAGGCTGTTTCTTCTGTCCACGAATCGGCCTTTACGACACCGGTGATGATTTTCGTCACATAGTCGGCTGCCGAAAGGTGCTGGGTCGTGATTAATACCATGCATAATGCACAAAACAGAGCGTTTTTTCTCATAAGTCAATTCTTTTTTAGATTATGTATCTTTCTGATATTCTATGATGGGTTGTTACTATTTTGGATTGCAAAGGTACGAAATTTTACCAAACGTGCATTGTTTTTCGCGTGTTTTCTGTTTGGGAATAGCATCATTTAACACATAAACACAAAAAAAAGAGAGCATTGCTGCTCTCTCTGGTAGTGGATAGGGGAATCGAACCCCTATGCCAAGATTGAGAATCTTGTATCCTAACCATTAGATGAATCCACCAGATGGTGCATTTCTTGAAATCTGTTCGAATCTCAGCGGAAGCTGGGGGATTCGAACCCCCGGTACGGTTACCCGTACGGCAGTTTAGCAAACTGCTGGTTTCAGCCACTCACCCAAACTTCCTTACCGGGTCGCCGAAGCATTGATTTCTCGAATGCGGGTGCAAAGGTACGTCAATATTTTGAATCCACCAAATTTTTTCGCAACTTTTTTCGTTTTTCTTTGCTTTTTTCTATTCTGAGTGCGATTTCTTGAGGAAGATAGGGCTTGAAATGGGTATGAAAAAGGAGTGGAGGGGATAGTCCTTTCTTTCCCTTCCACTCCCTTTCATGTGTTTTCAGATTACTCGAGTCCGAGCGACTTTTTGATGGCAGCAATCTTTTCCTCGGCAGCCTTCGTGCAACGCTCGTAGCATCCGGCGCACTTGAACGATGGGTCTTTCACCTCTGTGTAGAACTTAATCTTCGGCTCTGTGCCACTGGGGCGAACACTCACCTTGGTGCCATCTTCGCAGAACCACTGCAGCACATTGCTCGTGGCGGGCATCGGCAGCTTCTCCACTGTGCCATCGGCCTTGCGTGCTTCGAGTGTCTGGTAGTCTTTCCAGAGGCATACCTTCGAACCACCCAGATCCTTCGGCGGGTTCGCGCGGAAGTTGCTCATCATCTGCTTAATCTCGTCGGCACCCGTCTTACCCGGGCGAACCACGTTGATGGTCACCTCACGCGAGAAACCATACTCTGCATAGATGTCCATGAGCAGGTCGTAGAGCGTCTTGCCGTTGTCCTTAGCCCAAGCGGCTATCTCGCAGATGAGGCAGATGGAGGCTGGTGAATCCTTGTCGCGCACCTTGTCGAACGGCAGGAATCCGAACGACTCCTCGCCACCACCAATGTACTTCTTCACGCCCTCGCTGACGCGAATCTCGTTGGCAATCCACTTGAAGCCTGTGTAGCAGTCGCGCAGTTCAACGCCATTCTTCTTGGCAATCTCAGCGATGACCTCAGTCGTGACGATGGTCTTCACCAGGAACTCGTTGCCCTTCAGCTGGCCGAGCTTCTTCTTGTTGGCGATGATGTACCAGCAGAACATCATGCAGGTCTGGTTTCCGTTGAGGATTTCCCATTCGCCCTTCGGGTTGCGGCAGACGATGGCCAGACGGTCAGCGTCGGGATCGGAAGCGATGACGAGGTCGGCATTGAGCTTCGTGCCCAGTTTCATGCCTAAGGTCATAGCCTCAGCATTCTCCGGGTTGGGCGACACGACGGTGGGGAAGTTGCCGTCGATGACCATCTGCTCGGGCACCACATGGATGTTCTGGAATCCCCATGAGCGCAGAGCCATCGGGATGATGACGCGGCCTGTGCCGTGCATGGGCGAGTAGACGATGTTCAGGTCCTTGTTGCGCAGGATGACCTCTTGGTCGACCATAGCCTCTTTGACGGCCTGGATATAGTCCCAGTCCATTTCACCGCCGATGGGGATGATGAGGTCTTTGTTGCCCTCGAACTTCACATCGTCGATGGTCACCTTGTTCACCTCGTCGATGATGCCCTTGTCGTGGGGAGCCAACACCTGTGCACCGTCGTCCCAATAGGCTTTATAGCCATTGTATTCGCGCGGGTTGTGCGAGGCCGTCACGTTTACACCAGCCTGACAGCCGAGCTGACGGATGGCGAAGGAAATCTCAGGCGTGGGGCGCAGGCTCTCGAAGAGATAAACCTTGATGCCGTTGGCAGAGAAAATATCGGCTACCGTCTCAGCAAACATACGTCCGTTGTTGCGACAGTCGTGACCCACCACCACAGAACTCTGCTTGCCAGGGAACGCCTTGTTGATGTAATTGGCGAAACCCTGTGTGGCCATACCCACGATGTATTTGTTCATACGGTTGGTACCGGCACCCATGATGCCGCGCAGGCCACCCGTTCCGAACTCCAGGTTCTGATAGAAGGCGTCGATGAGGGCCGTCTTGTCAGGATTGTCGAGCATGGCCTTCACTTCATTGCGTGTTTCTTCGTCGAACGAGGGGGATAGCCACTTTTGGGCTTCCATCTCACATTTTTTGATCAGTTCTTGATTTTCCATAATGTCAATTGGTTTTAATAGATTTTTGATAAATTAAAAGTTTCCGCTAACAAACTCCGTGGTGGTTTCTACGGTTGACTCCTGCCCCATCGTGTTGCTCTTGGCATTGGTGGTCAGGGTCTGTACCCATTGGTCGTCGCGCAGGGTGAAGTCTGTGGTGTCTGTGATGTCCATTTTCAGCATACCGCTTTCCATCAGCATGTCGATGTTCTGCTTCACAGCCTCGGCCTGGTCGGGCATCGTAGCCTCTATCTGGTCGATGAAGAACTGCTTCATCTCGTCCTTGGTCATGTTAAGTGTGCCTGAAGTGCGTATCTTCTTGCCATCAGCGCCCATGAGCAGGTACATGCGCTTCATCTTCATGCCTTGCTCGTTGGTGTACTCCTCTTGTGCACCAGTCATGATGGTACGTCCGTTCAGAGCCAAGACACCGTTGTTGCAAAGCATGTCCACCGTAGCTTTCTCGGTCATGCTCTCCATGACCTGCTGTTTGAGCATGTCTGTGGGAATCATCTGTGCTATCTCAGGCATCTTCTCCAGCATTTTTGCAATAGCCTGATCGCAGGCCTTCGCGGAAAGTTCGTGAAGTTCATCAAAGTTTTTCAATCCTATGGGTCGGCCGTTCTTGTCGAGCAGCACGATGCTCTTCACGCCCTTGATAAGGCTCATCGACATCATCATGAGCTGTCCGGGAACATCGTCGTCAGCCACATTGGTGTCGAAGTCTGTCATCATAGTTTCCAGCTCATAGCCATCTGCCGTCTCGCCTACGATGGTGTAGCGAGTCGAAGAGTTTGCCACGATGTCACCTTTCGTGCCGGGCATGCTCAGCTTCATGTTTGACTTATAAACAGCCTCGAGACCTTTCTGTAATTTCGGGGTCACTTTCACTTGGGCTTGTGCGCCCAGGGCCATCATCACGATGAGGATGATTACTGATAGTTTCTTCATTTTGCTATTATTTATTAATAAGGTGTTATTCTTTCAATAGTCCTATTTTTCCTGATTCCAACACCGACTGAAGAGGAGTCTACTGAAATCATGCATGCAAATATCCGAAAAAAAAGTGACACCGCAAAATTATTTAGCGATTATTAGCATAATATATTTCAGCGAAAGCATCTGTTTTTGTCGTGAACAACGCTGGCTTATATAGTGTACAGCGCCTGTTTTGTAATATTTCCTGAATATTTATGGAAAATCTTGTTAAAAAGCGGCGAATTATTTTGTCGTATCCTTTTTATTATCTACCTTTGCACCCGCAATTGAGACATCATTCGGTTTTACCGACAAGATAGCGGAATTTTTGATTTGTTTTAGTAGATTAGTTTTTAAGTAGTTTGTTTTTTGAAATCGGGCGTCGTGATGACATCCGATTTTTTTATTGTCTTTTTATTCTTTTCGCTTAGCCGTTTCTTTTCGTATCTTTGACTGTTGTCGATGGTATTCCTGTCTGGTTATAAAAACAAAAACTCGTCTTTTTGTTTTGTATTTCGCGCGCATATTGAATAAATTTCTTTCGTTCGAGAAAAGAAATTCATTCCTTTTCTTCTCGCTTAACCGAAATTTTTGTACCTTTGCAGCAAAATCAGAAACAAGACAGATCAATGAGGGAACTGACAGAGCTTTTCAGGCAGTGGAACGGAAACCCTCCTGCACATGTGGAACGGATGGCCGGTGCTGGCAGCAACCGTGCTTACTACCGCTTGACAGCAGGCGACGGACGTTCGGTAGTCGGTGTGGTAGGAACGAGTCGCGATGAGAATCATGCTTTCATTTCGCTTGCCCGCCATTTTGCCAAACGCAAGCTGCCCGTGCCACATGTGCTGGCCGTCAGTGCCGACGAACTTCGCTATCTTCAGCAAGATCTTGGCACACGTTCACTCTTCGACGTGATACGTGGCGGACGCGAGGCCGGCGGACGCTACAATCAAATGGAGAAACAGCTGCTGGTGCGTACTATCCGTGAATTGCCAAACATCCAGATACGTGGGGCGCGAGGCCTCGACTGGTCGTGCTGCTACCCGCAGCCGGAGTTTGATGCCGACAGTGTGTTGTTCGATCTGAACTATTTTAAGTATTGTTTCCTCAAACCTACTGATCTCGACTTCCACGAACTGAAACTCGAAGCCAATTTCCGATTGATGGCCAAGGACTTGACTTCAGAGGCAGGCAATGCCTTCCTTTATCGCGACTTTCAGGCACGTAATGTGATGCTCAGCCGTGATAACAAACCGTATTTCATCGATTTCCAAGGTGGAAGAAAAGGCCCGTTCTACTACGACCTGGCTTCGTTCCTCTGGCAGGCGTCGGCACGCTATCCCGACCGGCTCCGCCGTGAGTTGATAGCTGAGTATTATGACTCGCTGAAAAACTATACGGAGGTGCCGACGATGCAGCACTTCACTGAGCGGCTGTCGCTCTTTGTGCTATTCCGTACGTTGCAGGTGTTGGGTGCCTATGGCTTCCGAGGCTATTTCGAACGCAAGAAACATTTCCTTGAGAGCATACCACCAGCCATCGAGAATCTGCGTGAATTGCTCTGTCAGAACGACTTCCCTTATCCTTATCTGGTGGAGATGCTGCAACGGCTTACAGAACTTCCGCAATTTGCACCCCCGGAAGAGACCGTCGTGAAACGCGCCGATGGTTATAAGACTACAGATTTGAATATCTATGACGCCAATCCGAAGGATGGTCCTGCCACCTTCTCGAAATACGACGGCAAAGGTCCTTTGGTGGTGCGCGTGTTTAGTTTCTCTTTTCATAAAGGTATTCCCGAGGACGAGTCGGGCAACGGCGGAGGCTATGTGTTCGACTGTCGCAGCACCCACAATCCCGGTCGATATGAACCCTATAAGCAACTGACGGGGTTGGACGAACCGGTCATCCGCTTCCTTGAGGACGATGGTGAGATCCTGACATTCCTCGACAGCGTATACCATCTGGCCGATGCTCATGTGGCAAGATACATCCAGCGTGGGTTCACCTCGCTGATGTTTTCGTTTGGCTGTACAGGTGGCCAGCATCGTTCGGTCTATTCTGCGCAACATCTGGCAGAGCACATCCATGAGAAATACGGAATTGAGGTGCGCATCTGCCATCGCGAACAAAACATCATGCAGATTCTCTCACCCCTCACCCCTTCACCTCTATGAGACAAGCCATGATTTTTGCCGCTGGACTGGGCACTCGGTTGAAACCATTGACAGACACTATGCCCAAGGCCCTGGTCCCTGTTGGAGGCCAGCCGTTGTTGTGGCATGTCGTTATGAAACTCAAAGATTCTGGTTTTGAGCGAATCGTGGTGAATGTCCACCATTTTGCTCAGCAGATCATCGACTATCTGGCAGCCAATCAGAACTTCGGTCTCGACATCCGCATTAGCGATGAGAGTGAAAAACTCTTGGAAACGGGGGGAGGCATCAAGAAGGCGCTTCCGCTGTTCGACCCCCACAGTCCCATCCTGATACATAATGTAGACATCCTCAGCAATGTAGACCTGTCACAATTAGATGTCGACGTCCCGACGTTGGTGGTCAGTGAGCGAAAGACTAAGCGTTATTTACAGTTCGACGAGTCTATGCAACTCATTGGATGGAAGAACATCGAAACCGGTGAGGTGAAAGGTCGTGAAGGCCGTTCATTGGCTTTCTCGGGCATTCATGTGTTCCACCCCTCGCTGTTCCCCCTTTTGAACGACTGGCCGGAGCGCTTCCCCGTCATGGATTTCTACCTGAAGGTCTGCGCCCACCATCTTGTCAGAGGCATCGAAGTGAAAAACCTCCAACTGCTCGATGTGGGCAAACTCGACACTTTGGAACAAGCTAAAAGCTTTATCATGCATAATCCCTAACCCCTCAAAATAGTAACAACTTGTCAACTCATAATAAAAAGTAATAACTTGTCAACTCGTTAACTCGTCAACTCAAAATAAATATGAATCAAAAAATCATCATCCTCGATTTCGGATCGCAGACCACCCAACTCATCGGCCGTCGCGTGCGCGAGTTGGACACTTTCTGCGAGATTTTACCTTACAACAAATTCCCCTCTGTTGAGGCGGATTTGCAGTCTGGCGCCATCATCGGTGTCATCCTCTCCGGTTCGCCCTTCTCTGTCCACGATCCCGAAGCCTTCCAGGTCGACCTCAGCCAGTTTGTGGGCAAGGTGCCTGTGCTGGGCATCTGCTACGGTGCACAATACATTTCTCATGTCAATGGTGGAAAAGTGGAGAAGACCAATTCGCGGGAATATGGGCGCGCTCATCTGCAATATATTAATAAGGAGAACCCGCTATTCCGCGGCTTCGACGACAACTCGCAAGTATGGATGAGCCACGGCGACAGCATCACAGCCATACCCGAAGGTTTCCAGTGCATCGCCTCCACCGCCGATGTGAAGTATGCCGCTTACTGCCTCACCCCCAACCCCTCTCCAAAGGGCGAGGGGCGTGATTACCTTCAGGCATGCGATACTGTGGACAAACATTCTACGCCCCTCTCCCCTCTGAGAGGGGTCGGGGGTGAGGCTTCCATCTATGCCGTACAGTTCCACCCCGAGGTGTTCCACACCGTGCAAGGCTCGCTGCTGCTGAAGAACTTTGTGGTAGACATCTGTGGCTCACGTCAGGATTGGAGCGCTGCCTCGTTTGTGGAAACCACCGTTGCCGAACTGAAAGAGCAGTTAGGCCAGGATCGTGTCATCCTCGGCTTGTCTGGAGGTGTTGATTCCAGTGTAGCCGCTGTCCTGCTCAACAAAGCCATCGGCAAACGCCTCACCTGTATCTTCGTCGATCATGGCATGCTGCGCAAAAACGAGTTTCAGCAGGTGATGGAAGACTACAAGGTGTTGGGTCTCAACGTCATCGGTGTAGATGCCTCAGAGAAGTTCTTTGCAGACCTCGCCGGTGTTACCGACCCCGAACAGAAGCGTAAGATCATTGGCCGCGACTTTATCGAAGTGTTCAATGAGGAAGTAAACAAGTTGACAAGTAAACAAGTAAACAAGTTGGATGAAAATGCAGACAACACGTCAACTAATTTTTGGCTTGCCCAAGGCACCATCTATCCCGACCGCATCGAGTCGCTCAACATCACAGGAAAAGTCATCAAGAGCCACCACAACGTGGGCGGGCTACCCAAGGAGATGAACCTGCAGCTCTGCGAACCGCTGAAGTGGCTCTTCAAAGACGAGGTGCGCCGTGTAGGCCGACAGATGGGCATGCCCGAACATCTCATCACCCGTCACCCATTCCCAGGTCCTGGACTCGCAGTGCGCATCCTTGGCGACATCACACCCGAAAAAGTGCGTATCCTCCAAGATGCCGACGACATCTATATCCGTGGCCTCCGCGACTACAAGGTGAAACTCTCTGGTGAAGAGGCCCGCCGTGTATTGGCCGCCGGCCCCTCACCGCTCACCTCTCACCTCTCACCTCTCACCTCAGAAGTAGAGGTTTCGCTCTACGACCAGATATGGCAGGCAGGTGCCATCCTGCTGTCCACCGTCCGTAGTGTGGGCGTCATGGGTGATGAACGAACCTACGAGCATCCCGTCGCCCTGCGTGCCGTCACCTCGACCGATGCGATGACCGCCGATTGGGCCCACCTTCCCTACGACTTCATGGCGCGTGTATCCAACGAAATCATCAACAAGGTGAAAGGTGTCAACCGTGTCTGCTACGACATCTCCTCAAAGCCGCCTGCAACGATCGAGTGGGAGTGACAGCAAAACAGTAAGTCGAGAGCGGGCTCTCGACTTACATTTATTTTCCTCCCATCATTGCAAGAGACCTTATTGAACTGATGTCGTTATTTATCAGAAGATGAAGCTATCACCTTATATCATAGAACTGCTAAGAGAAAAGTCGGGCAACGAGATACGCTTGTCGCGCGATTGCGAATTGCTGGCACTTGATGTGGAGTCTGTTACGGGCGAACATATTGGTGTCAACACCGTGAAGCGGTTGCTGGGATTCATAGCCGATGAACGCGAACCGCGCACTTCAACCCTCGACATCATAGCCCGCTATCTGGGTTATGATGATTGGGAAACCTTGCGACTGATGGATGCGAACAGCAGCAATTCTTCTTTCGACGACCGCGACGAATACTTGGCCTGCTATCTGGAGATTGGACAGAGGGTGCTCGTCTCCTATCCGCCCAATCGAACGTTGACAATAGAGAACCAGGGAGATAACCATTTCATTGTGTTGGAAAGCGAAAACAGCAAGTTGCTGAAGGGCGACCAACTGACGCTGACACATCTCGTACGAGGCTATCCGCTGCTTGTAGCCGACGTGATGAGGGAAGGTAAAAGCCTTGGTGCATTCACGGCGGGCAAGTCGCAGGGAATAGATTTCGAACTCCTCTGACGCCTATGGACAATAGTACGTCGTCGTTTTCTGAAGTGCAGCAGACCTTTCCCGATGCCGAGCTGTTGCAGGTAGGTGGCACTACGTGTGAGTGCTACCGCGTGAAGCGTTACGGTAAACTGCACTTCCTGAAACGGCTGAAGCCCCTGCTGCGCACCCATCCGCAGTATGTGGCTGCTCTTCAGAAGGAGTTTGAGACGGGCTATTCGCTCGACCATCCGCATCTGGTACGCTATACGGCCAAGACCGACGACGGCATCCTGATGGACTATGTCGACGGCGAGACGCTCAACCAGTTTGTCGAACATCATCCCGACTATTTCACCCATCGCAAGAACGCCGACCGTTTTCTGCAGCAGCTGCTCAGCGTCGTTGGCTATCTGCACAGCCATCAGATTGTACACCTTGACCTGAAGCCCGACAACATCCTCATTTCGCGCATTGACCACGATGTCAAGCTGATAGACCTGGGCTATTGCTATGCCGACTGCTACACCGACACGACGGGACGTACAGACAAATACGCTGCCCCTGAGCAGATAGACGGCTCGGCGAAAGTGGACGCCCGTACTGACATCTATGCCATCGGCCGCATCTTGCAGACACTGCCTTGCGCGCGCTATTATAATAAGGTCATCAAACGTTGCACGGAAAGGAAGATGTTCCTCCGATACGCCTCCGTCGACGAGCTGCAGCAGGCTGTGAGCCATCGACATTGGCCATGGTGGTGGGTGGTGGCTTTAGTGGTAGCCTTGGCTATCGTTGCGCTCTTCGTATTTGACCGTAAACAAGTGACTACGCTCCCACCCCTGTCGCAACCGGACAGCTTGGCAACGCAAGATTCTCGTAACCCTTCTACAGCAGAGGTTCCTGCCTCCACGTCACCCGTTTTAGTACCACCAACAAATACTTCTCCTCCAGTCAATCAGCCAGAGGTTTCGGCGCCAGCACCAACGACCATACCCGCTGACCAAGGGACATCGGCAGATGGAAACGGCCAACGGTCAACGGCCAACAATCAACAGGCAACTGATGATAGTCAGAAACCAGCCATTACGAGTAAGATGCCGGAAGACACGCTGGCCTTACGCCGTGAACTGCAACGACTGATAGGCACGCGATTCAAGAAAGCACTTGGCCATTACAACGACTCCATCTACTATCACATCAACCAACAGCGCTATGCCCAGCTATGGATTGACTTCGAAGAAAGCATTTTGCCCCTTTTGGGTCAAGTAAGGAAGACGTTTCACGACAAAGTCAGCGAGCACACAATGTCGACCGAATGGTGCCAGACCATCCTCTACTATCGTGCGACACAGCTATGGCGGATGATGCGCAACGACCCTCAACACGACCCTTCTTACGATAGCAAAGTGTTCCGTTATTACGATGTGCCCTGCTGAAGTCGCAAAGTGGACGAAATGGATGATTGCTTTTCTAAAGAAACTTGTTACCTTTGTCGCCGTTAACAAGTTAAACCTTTAAAAAGCAAGAAAAAAATGAAAAAGCAACTGAGAAACCTGTTCTTCTTTGGCAGTGTCTTATTCTTATCCGCAAGCTGCACCGTCAGTTATATCAACACGGACACGCTGAAACAGAACTATGAGAAGAAAATCCATTACACCACGCTGCCCGGCAAAATGCTGTTCAAGACCGACGTGCGTAAAAAGGACACCTACGACCATGTGCAGGTGTTCCTGAATGAGAACGAGGTGCAGCGCAATTTCGAGGTGACAGCCTACGGTTCATACACACCGCTCATCCTGCCCATCATACGTCCTGAGCGTCCCCGACTCGAGAAGTACCTGTTGTGGAAGGCTGCCCGTAAGGCTCGTAAGCTCAATGCCGACGGCGTCATCATCGACAATAAAAACGATTTCCGAGTGATTAAGTTCAAGTAGGCGCGTTTTTTGAGAAGTAAAAGAAAAAGTCGCTCATAAATTTGCGTTTCTGATAAATTCTTCTTAACTTTGCATCGTCGCATACAATCTGCGGCAGACATAATTAGGAAGCGTTTCGCTATTCCGTATCTGTGAATCTCGACAACTCACCGAATGTCCGGATAAGCAAAAAAGGCGCAACCTTAGGTTGTATATATGTATCTATCTTACTTATACAGCCCGAGGTGTGAGCGACTTTTCTTATTCAACATTCGGGCAGTCGAGAGCCTACAGATAGAAGACGTTAAGTAGGCTCACACTTTCCTTTTTAATGTCTAAATAAAATAATCTATTAACTGCATCTGTAAAGCCGAGGATGCAAAAAGAAATTGAAAACAAATGAAAAAGACTTTTAATTTGATTGCATTTGCAATGTTGGCAGTTTTCAGCCTTGCTCTTGTTTCTTGCGGTGATGATGACGATGATGAAGAAGTTTTTGAGGCATCTGTTGTGGGAACTTGGGAAGTGACCTATGTTAAAGCATCGTCTTCTTATGATATGGATGATGAGGAAGGATTGAAAGTTGGTGACCAAATGACTTTTTATTCAGATGGGAGATATGAGGACTCAGAAGAAACTGGCAGATGGTCAAAACAAGGAAACATCTTAACAGTTACTATTAATGACGATTTTTCAATTCCTTCAGTAATGACTATTACAAAACTTACAGATAAAGTGTTAGAAGTAAGTCTTGACTACGGCAGTCTTATTCAGTTTGAAATAAAAATGAAGAGAGTACTTTGAATTATATTAATAAACTATTATGGCACTAATTAAATGTAAAGAATGTGGGCATGAGGTTTCAGATAAGGCCTCTGTTTGTCCTAATTGTGGATGCCCATTAGAGAAGGAGAGTATATGCAATGAATGTGGACAACTAGTACCAGATGGCGTTGATGCTTGCCCAAATTGTGGATGTCCGTTAGTTGAGATTGACATAGATAGAACGAGAGTATACTCCTCAAACAACGATTATACAGAAGAAAAGAAGAAGCGTATGAAACCTCTTTGGATTATTCTGACCATAATAGCGTTGTTATTTGGATTTGGTACATTCTTCTTTTTGAAGAACGAAGATGTTCTATCACTAATTGAAGAGATTGAAGGACAGAGTGTTTCCGCTCTCCCTGACGAAATGAAAGGGAAATATGCAATTGTCCTCTATCATGACAATGTAGGTGAGTTCTACAATCCAAAGGGCGGTCGGTTATGCAGTTTCCGATTGACGAATGGGAGACAAGAGCCTCTGACGCTAGAGCTCTCGCAGTCTTTATATATAATGGGAAAGTCAACGGACCGGATATATATTACTAATGACCGCATGTTTGCAGAATATATGGATTATGTAAATTATAACTCAAGTTATAACCCCGACAAGAGTTTGGGCGTGGCGGCTGAAAAAAAAGATAAAGATGAGGGCACATACTTCTTAATTTCTCTCGACAAGAACACTATAGAGCAGAAGGAGGTTCCCATCCATCAGATCAAACCAAGCAAAGATGTAGAATATACGTTGCTGTATTTCAATGATGAATACGGCATTTTATATGACAGTAAGGGACAAAGGCTCTGTGGTGTCAGGAATGGCACAACAATAGTGGGTGACTTGAATGTCAAACTTTCCAAAACGATAAATGTTTATGGTGTTACTACATCTGAACTGTCAATCAAGGGGGACAATCTGTATACAACTGAACATGACTTGATTGGTGATAGGTATAAACGCGATGACGAGCCGAGCAAGAGAGTGGCAACCGTGGTTCGCACCGATGATAAGGATGCTACTATTTATTCCTTCAGCAAGGCAGGTATAGCAAGCGATAATGGGAAGGCCAACGTTAGTACTCAGAGTAAATCTTCACAATGGAATATTACTTCAGAAGACGAATTACGCAGAAAGATAGCTGGTACAATTTGGACGTGTAGACCAAGAGGAGGCACGTGGTATCGATTGGTGTTTACCCAGGATAACTTAAAACTCTATTATGCTACCCCCTCACAAGGACATTGGAAAGAAGAACAATCGAAGATATGGAACTGGCATACACATGAGGGGTATACATCTGACACAGGCGAGAAATGCTTCTCAATTCAGATAACAGAACCAGGAAATGATTTCTCTTTCGGAGCATTGATATTCTTCAAAAATGGAGACATCGAGTTTAACTGGCTTCGAGGCAAAGAAGGCGGAAATGCTGAATGTAAGGATTTTAGTTGGGAATAACTATGGCAAGAATGAAATGTATAGAATGTGGACAAATCTTTGATGGCAATTTGGAAGATTGTCCTAATTGCGGATGTCCAGCAAGCGAGTGTGAGCCGTTAGATAATAAAAGCTCAGAAACAAATGAAACCACAAACAATGCAACTCCGCGGCAAGAAGCAAGTAAAGAAACCGGCAATGATCAAGGTGAAAAAACTTATGAACAACCGAGTAGAGGGATTCCTCTCAATAGTACGGATGTGAGGGACTGTTATTCAACTGCGGGTTATTACCGTCCATGGTGGAACATTATGCAACCGTGGTATGTTAGCAATGACGACCCGAAAGAGCAAGATAGGTTTGATGAGTTGAATGAAGGCCTTCTACTAGCAAATCTATCCTTTAGGGTCTTCCTGTGGTGGACATTGTTCTTCTGGATTGCTATGTTTTGTTTCATGACCATCATCTTAATACCTCTTGGTATATATGTCATCATAAAGTGTTTCCCATGGGCTCTTAGTAGATATTGGGCTAAGATGCATCGATTGTGGCGCAGAATTAATCAGCGTTATTGGATTAGCATGGAACATGCAAAGAAAACTAACAAGATTGACGAAATATATTGATTATGGCACTAATCAAATGTAATGAATGTGGACACATGATTTCGGACAGGGCAACGAAATGTCCGAAGTGTGGAAATGTAGTTATTAAAGAGCGTCCCTCTGTATTGTACGAAGAAGAGGAGCAGAAGAGTGGATTCAGGAAATATCTGCCTTATATCCTTGGGACTGTCGTGGTCTTGGTCATAGCAGGCTATTTCTTATTCAATCATTCTTCAAAGGATTCTTCCTATGAGGACAATGGCGCAAGAACTGTTGCGGTAGATACTGTTTCTACCGAGGTGGATTCTTCCGAGCGGTCACCCAAAGAAGAAATCACTCAAAGATTGGAAAAACTTTTTGATGACGTGATGAAGGGTGATTCCCATGAATACGATGAAAGATATTTCTCGTCTGACTTCAATAGAATTTATAAGGAAGTAGATGCGATTGACAAGCAGTTAGCTCAGGATGGATTAATCGGTTTCTGGGATTTCGGGTTTTGGGACATGGCCCAGGATGAGGTAAAAATGAGCGTTGCTTTGAATGATATTTATAACATTAAAGACAATGAGGCAGTGGCGATAGTGACGTTCAAGTTTACTTCTGGTGGAGATACCGAAACAAAGAATGAAGAGATCAAGGTAATTCTTGAAAATGGAAAATGGGTGTTAGACGACGTACATGGCTACAAGAAACAAATGCAGGAGTTTGTTGAAGAAAACAAGGAAGTGAACAAAGAAAAAGCTTACGAAGCTGGCGTGAACTGTTCACTTACAGGAGAAGTCAGTAGCATAGAGAACGTCAAAATGGTTCTCCGTGGAAAAAAAGGAACACTAACATACGTAATGGATGGAAAGAGAATCGTCAGCGACATTGTACTGGATGAGAAAGCATCTGATATTGACAAAGATGGTTTCGGACATCTTGTTCTTAAAAGTTTTACGCAAGACGGTAAACTGAAAGGTCGTTTTGTCGGAGAGATGGATTCGGCAGAGTGTGGCTATTTGTTTGAAGGAACGTTTGTTAATGTCAATGGCGGTTCTACTTCTTTCTTTTTCTCAGAAGAATAGTTTGGATTCATCATATTAATGCTGCAAAAAAATGTGCAAAATCCATTTTTCGCAGACCACACAGTTTATAGGGCTACGTGTATGCGAACAGGATACCTTGTAAAAACAAAAAACGCGCTTTTTTTGTATTGTCTTCCATTTGCACTACCTTTGAATAAGGTAGGCTACATCTCAACAATAAAAACAAAAATCGGGGCTTTTGTTTTGTATTGTCTTCGATTTGCACTACCTTTGTAACCGAAAACTCGGAATTTGAGAAAGTCTGAGTAAGAATGAATTCGAACAAACATATTAAATAAAAGATCTAAAGTTTCGCAAGTGATGGCGCACCTGCATAATTTAACATAAAATAGGAATAAAAAAGGCTTCGAAGTTTACTCAACTCACTGAAAATGAGTAACTTTACAATCGCCAAACAGTAAAGTGCAAACTTAGAAGCCGTGGGCAAAGGTACAACAATTATTTCAGATTTGAGAAGTTTTTTCTCAGAAAATGAGAATAACCGTGCAATTAATGCGATTATGAGAGTCATGGAGTACATAAACCCAAATCGGTCATTAGGATTTTTCGGTGCTCGATGGCAGTGTGAAATCCTTTAGTTTTTCCCATATCGGAAGGAAAGATTGTCGAGTCTTCAGCGACCTTGCCAAGTATAGGTTGTGCTTATCTTTTGTTTTCCCCAGAAATCATGGAAGGATGAAGTGGTGGTAGATACCAAGACAGAGCCTAAGAAACGCGAGATTATTGCTGCAGACTTCCAAGACCGTGTAGTTCATCATTTACTCTACAACTATATTGCTCCTCTATTATACCAACTTTAATTTCCGACAGTTATATAGAGTCAACCAGCAAGTGCAAGATGGTTGTCTCTTTACAATCATTCGAAAATAATCCTGAAATCAAATAATCCGGAAAATATTTGGCGTTACCGAATATTATCCATACCTTTGCTCCCCAAATTAAGGATATGAGAGTATTGTAAAGCTTATAAACATGAAAAACTTGGAAACACGGCGGAGCATCCGCAAATATGCCGACAGGGAGGTGAGCGATAATCTGCTCAACCGCCTTTTGGAACAAGCCCTGCGCACACAGACGATGGGCAATCTGCAACTTTACAGTGTCGTGGTGACGCGCGACGAAGAGAAGAAACGCCAGTTGGCACCCGCCCATTTCAACCAGCCGATGGTGACACAGGCACCCGTGGTGCTGACATTCTGTGCCGACTTCCGCCGCACCACGCAATGGGCACAGTGCCGAAAAGCCGATCCGGGCTACGACAACTTCCTCTCGTTTATCAACGCTGCCACCGACGCGCTGCTCTATACGCAGACGTTCTGTTGTCTGGCCGACGAGGAGGGCTTGGGCTACTGCTACCTCGGCACTACGGTCTATCAGCCTATGAGCATCATCGAGACGCTCCAACTGCCGCAGTTGGTGATGCCCGTGGCAACCATCACTTTGGGATGGCCCGACGAACAGCCTCCGCTCTCTGACCGTCTGCCCCTGCAAGCTGTCATCCATCAGGAGACCTATTGCGACTATACGCCTGAGCTCATCGACCAATTCTACACGCCGAAGGAGCAACTGCCCGAGAATCAGGAGTTCGTACGCATCAACAACAAGGAAACTTTGGCACAGGTGTTCACAGACCTTCGCTATACCCGCCGCGACAATGAAGCCCTCTCTACCGTCTTGCTCGATGCTCTCCGTCATCAGGGATTCCTGTCATAACTCATTTCCATTCATTCAAGAATGTCGCTATCACAAGGATTGTATCTCGTTTTTATGCTAAAAAATAGGTAATAGCTTGGTGGTTTCGTTTTTTTTTCGTACATTTGCGACACAATTCATTAATGATAGAAATTATGGCAACTGCAATATCTGTAAATATCAGCATTCCTAAAAGAGATATGGCATTCATTCGTCAGTTGGGAAAGAGAATGGGGTGGACTGTGTCGGAAGCGATGCCATCCAATGCTCTTTACGATCCTGAATCAAAATCGTTTCTCAATGAAGAAACCATGCAAGCCATACGCGACGTGGAGTCAGGTAACGTTATGAAATGCAAAAACTTAGATGAGATTCTGGCAACGTTATGAACATCAAGTATGAACTGGAATACGGACACCAGTTTGTTCGTGACCTGAAACTTGCTAAGCGTCGTGGCCTTAACATGGAAGAACTGAAAAGCATCACTGACATGCTTCAAGAAGGAAAGCCTCTGCCAAAGAAATGTCGTGACCATCTACTAGTAGGAAACTATAAAGGTTACAGGGAATGCCATATCAATCCTGACTGGCTACTTATATACAAGCGAAAGGAAACCATCAGGATTATCTCATTATATCGAACAGGCTCACATAACGATTTGTTCAAAAAATAAACAATACTCCCCGAACCGCTTTCGCGATTCGGGGAGTATTTGTGTCTTCTTCTAAGAATCAATGATTCTTGATGGGGCAATCCCAATGGTTTACTTCTCAACGATGGGCTTGTACTTCGGCACGAGGGTCTTCATGATGACCCAACCGATGAGATAAGCCACGGCGCAGAAGCAGAACACCATCATGTAGGCGGCTGGCTTGCCGTCGTAACCCAAGAACTGGAAGGCAGCCCCTTGTCCTTCGGCGTAGGTGAACAGGTTGCCGGAAATCTTGTTGATGAGCATCGATCCCAGACCTCCTGCCATAGCGCCGATGCCCGTGATGGTGGCTATGGTCGACTTCGGGAACATGTCGCCTACCGTCGAGAAGATATTGGCGCTCCATGCCTGATGGCCAGCTCCTGCAAGACCGATGATGATGGCGGGCCACCAAGCCGGATCGATGGGCGAATTCTCCCACATGGCCAGCGGCTGAGCGAAGAGGGCAAAGAGGGGGAAGAAGGCGAAGATGAGCATGGCCAACATACGCCCTGCATAGGGGTTCATGCCGCGCTTCTCGACAAACAGCTTGGGCAGGTAGCCACCGAAGATACTGAGCACGGTGACAATGAAATAGAGCGTGAAGATGAGCAGCTGTCCCATGCCGGAACTCGACTTATAGCCGAACTGGTCAGAGAAGTAGGCGGGAGCCCAGAAGAGGTAGAACCACCATACGCCATCGGTCATGAACTTACCGACGATGAACGACCATGTCTGCTTGAAGGTGAAACACTTGGCGAAACTGATGGCGGGGCCTTCGTCGTTGGCATTCTTCGGGTCGTCGTTGGTCTCAGCATCTTGGTTGATGTATGTCAGCTCAGCTCCGTTGACGTGCTTGCTCTTATTGGGCTTGTCGTAGATGAACACCCAGAGGGCCATCCAGATGAAGCCCAGTCCACCAATGATGATGAAAGCCATCTCCCAACCAAAGGCTTCAGCAAGTGGTGGGATGCTGACAGGGGCAGCCAGGGCACCTACCGACGCACCGGCGTTGAAGATGGAGGTGGCAAAGGCGCGGTCTTTCTTGGGGAAGTATTCTGCTGTCACCTTGATGGCTGCCGGGAAGTTTCCGCTTTCACCCAATGCCAGAATAGCGCGGCAGAAGAGGAACAGATAGACGCTGACGGTGGCGATGCTTAGTGCCGTCATCGAACCTGCCTCTACGGCACGCAAGGCGGCAACGTCGGCGAGGCCTACATATTTCATGGTGACCCATCCGCAAGCTGCATGCAGACAGGCGCCTAACGACCATACGAAGATGGCCCAGAGGTAGCCTTTCTTTGTGCCCATCCAGTCGATGAACTTACCGGCAAAGAGACAGAAAACAGCGTAGAGGATAGAGAACACAGAGGTGATGGTGCCATAGTCGGCATCGGTCCAGTGGAACTCAGGGGCGATGAAGTCTTTCCACGTGAGCGACAGAACCTGACGGTCCATGTAGTTGACGGTTGTCGCGAAGAAGAGCATCGCGCAGATGACCCAACGATAGTTGGTCATTTTTGATGTTTTTACGGAAGACATGTTATTTACTTACTTTTACGATTAAGCTTTTTCTTTTGTCGCTACGCTTTGTGAAAGCGATTATGCGAGTCCGGTTTGTTGACGATAGGTCGAATTCACGATTCGGCTGTTTAGGCAGGTGCAAAGGTACAAATAATTGTTGAAGATTGATGAACCTTCTTACATAATTATGCCGAAAACGTTTACATGATTCCTTTGCGTCTCCCTCAGTTCTGGAGTCCCTGCTCAATCCTGGAAGTACACACGTTTCACGCGGTTGGACACGCCTGTTAACACCTCGTAGGGAATGGTGTCGATGCAGTCGGAGAGCACGGTTACGGGCAGGTGTTCGCCAAAGATTTCCACGGTGTCGCCCTCTTGGCAGGGAATGTCTGTCACGTCGATCATGGCCACATCCATGCAGATGTTGCCCACATAGGGAGCTTTCTTTCCGTTCACCAAGCAGTAGCAACGTCCGCGCCCCAAGTGGCGGTTCAGCCCGTCGGCATAGCCGATGGGAATGGCGGCGATGATGCTGTCGCGCTCCAGCACGCCTCGTCGGCTGTAGCCAACGGTGTCTTCCTTGGGCACATGGCGCAGTTGCAGGATGGTGGTCTTCAGCGTGGAGACGGTGCTGAGCATCTCGTTGTTGCGGGGATTCACACCATACAGTCCTAAGCCCAGTCGGCACATGTCCATCTGCCGTTCTGGGAAATGCTCAATACCTGCCGAGTTGTCCATGTGGCGCAGTATCTTATGCTGGAACTCGGCCTGCAATTTCCGGCTGGCTTTGTCGAACCGCTGGAACTGGAGGGCGGAGAAATTGTCGAAGTCGTCGCTGTCGCTTCCCACGAAATGCGAGAACACGGAGCGCGGAATTACGGCCTGTTGATAGTGTAGCTTATGGGCGAGTCTTGCCATTTCATCATCGTCGGAGGCATTGAAGCCCAGACGATGCATGCCCGTGTCGAGCTTGATATGGACGGGCCAGCCTGTGATACCTTCTTTGCGGGCGGCTTTGATGAGCGCATCGAGCAGACGGAAACTATACACTTCAGGCTCCAAACGGTAGTCGAACATGGTCTTGAAGGCAGTCATCTCTGGGTTCATGATCATGATATTGGCCGTGATGCCTGCTTTGCGCAGCGTCACACCCTCGTCGGCCACAGCCACAGCCAGATAGTCCACGCGATGGTCTTGCAACGTCTTGGCTATTTCCACAGCTCCAGCCCCATAGCCGTCGGCCTTGATCATGCACACCATTTTCGTATCGGGGCGCAAGAACGAGCGGTAGTAGTTCAGATTGTCAACCACGGCATTGAGGTTCACTTCAAGGATGGTTTCATGCACTTTCCGTTCCAACAGCTCCGTGATGCGGTCGAAACCGAAGCGACGGGCTCCCTTCAGCAGGATCACCTCGTCCCGTAAAGCGCGGAACACACTACTGCCAATGAAACTCTCCGTATCGTCGAAGAAGTATTTCTGCTCCACAGCCATCACGTCCTGACACGCCCTGATGGCTGGCCCGATGCCGATGAACTTCTTCACCCCGCGGCTCACGGCCAGGTCGGACACCTCACGATATAGCCGTCGGGGCGACTCTCCGCTTTGGAAGATGTCGCTCAGAATCAGGGTTAGACCTCCCTCACTTCCTTCCAAAGAGGGTAGGCGACGGGCAGCGAAGTCGAGGGCAATGACGAGCGAGTCTACGTCGTTGTTGTATGAATCGTTAATGAGTATGCACCCATGCTGTCCAGCCTTCACCTCCATACGCATGGCCACTGGTTCCAGGCGAGCCATTCGTTCGGCCAACGCTTCGGGCGAAAGTCCTAGGTAGAGGGCTGTTGCGGCACAAGTGGCGGAGTTCTCGATGGAAGCCTCATCGGTGAAGGGAATCGTGTAGCTGCCAGCCTCCCCCTTATATAAATAATGTATACGGCAAGAGGATTTCTCTATTTCGCATTGTTGAATGCTGAAGCTCACCAACTCCCCTTTAAAGTCCGACTGTCTGATGCAATGGCTCACGATGGGATTGTCGCAGCAGCACACCAATGCTTTGGCGTGTTTGAAGAGTTTCAGCTTCTCCATACATTTCTCTTCCAAGGAGGCGAAGTTCTCCTGATGGGCCTTTCCCAATGATGTGAACACCCCCAAAGTGGGTTGGATGATGTCGCGCAAGGCATCCATCTCGCCTTTCTGGCTAATGCCTGCCTCGATGATGCCCATCTGCGTGTTCTCGTTCAGCAGCCACACAGAAAGGGGAACGCCAATCTGCGAATTGTAGCTGCGTGGCGAGCGCACCACATAGCGGTCGTCGCGGAGCAATTGGTAGAGCCATTCCTTCACCACGGTCTTTCCGTTCGAGCCCGTGATGCCCACGATGGGGATGTTGAACTCGTCGCGATGGCGCTCAGCCAGTCGCTGCAGGGCTTTCCGTGTGTCTTTCACCTGCAAGAAACAAGCACCGGGATAGAGTTTGGCCCGTTGCCCCCAATCCTGAGCTTCTCCCTGCTCTTTCGTGGACGAGATAGAATCCACCACAAAGGCTCTCACCCCTCTTCTGTAGAGTTCCTCGATATATCGATGGCCGTCGTTGCGACTGGTCTTCAAGGCAAAAAACAAGGTTTCCTCAGAAAAGCTCAGCGAGCGACTGTCTGTCAGCAGCCATCTCACCTGTCCGTTGCTTTCTCCATAGCAGCGTGCGCCCATCAGCGCGGCCACCTTCTCTATTTTGTATGTCATACGGTCTTATGTATTATTCACCATGCAAAGGTAATCATTTTACCCCATACCGCCAAACGTTTTCAACTAAAATCCCTAAAAACACCTACCCTCCCCACACTCCGCAGCACTATTGTCGTCAGCGCGGAAGAGGGGATGGAAGGTGCTTCTGCGTAGGAAAATATCGTTTTCTGACTTGGAAAACGTTTTTTTCTGACTTGGAAAACATTTTTTTCTGACTTGGAAAACATTGTTTTCTGACTTGGAAAACGTTGTTTTCTGACGCAGAAAACGAAGTGAGATGCCATCAACGATGCTGACATTCTGTCGGAATCTGACTGACAAGCATGCCTACTGGCAGTCTTTGTTTTGTCAAAACGAACTTCCGATGGCATTGGCATGGAGTTTGTAAAAGGGTGGGGTAGAATAATTACATCAAAACATTAAAAAGCAAAACAACTATGAACATCAAACCATTAGCAGACAGAGTGCTGATTGCTCCTGCTCAGGCAGAGGAGAAGATTGGCGGTATCATCATTCCGGATACGGCAAAGGAAAAGCCGCTCCGCGGTAAGGTTGTGGCCACTGGAAAGGGCACAAAGGACGAGGAAATGATCCTGAAGGAAGGCGACGAAGTGCTTTATGGCAAGTATGCAGGCACGGAGCTGGAGTTCGGCGGCGAAAAGTATCTCATGATGCGGCAGTCGGACGTGCTGGCCATTTTACAATAAACGATAACCATTATAAAATAACCGTTGTAACAATAACTGTTAAACATCATCAGAATAGATATGGCAAAAGATATAAAATTCAATATGGATGCCCGCGACCTGCTGAAGAACGGCGTGGATCAGTTGGCAAATGCAGTAAAGGTAACCCTCGGCCCGAAAGGTCGCAACGTGATTATCGAGAAGAAGTTTGGTGCCCCGCAGATCACTAAGGACGGCGTGACCGTGGCCAAAGAGGTGGAGTTGGAGGACAAGTTCGAGAATACTGGCGCACAGCTCCTCAAGAGCGTGGCTTCGAAGACGGGCGACGATGCCGGTGACGGCACCACAACTGCTACCATTCTGGCTCAGAGCATCATCAACGTAGGTCTGAAGAATGTCACCGCTGGTGCCAACCCGATGGACCTGAAGCGTGGTATCGACAAGGCCGTGAAGGCTGTTGTCGACTACATCAAGGAGCATGCTGAGGTGGTGGGCGACAACTACGACAAGATTGAGCAGGTGGCCACAGTCAGTGCCAACAACGACAAGGAGATTGGCAAACTGCTGGCCGACGCCATGCGCAAGGTGTCGAAAGACGGTGTGATCACCATCGAGGAGTCGAAGAGCCGCGATACGCACATTGGTGTGGTAGAGGGCATGCAGTTCGACCGCGGCTATCTGAGCAGCTACTTCATGACCGACACGGACAAGATGGAGTGCCTCATGGATCATCCCCGCATCCTTATCTACGACAAGAAAATCAGTTCGCTCAAGGACCTCATGCCCGTGCTGCAGCCCGCTGCCGAGCAGGGTATTCCTCTCCTGATCATTGCCGAGGACGTCGACAGTGAGGCTCTGACCACGCTGGTGGTGAACCGTCTGCGCGCCGGTTTGAAGGTGTGTGCTGTGAAGGCTCCTGGCTTCGGCGATCGCCGCAAGGCCATGCTCGAGGACATCGCCGTGCTGACAGGTGGTCTCGTGATCAGCGAGGAGAAGGGTCTGAAACTGGAGCAGGCCACGTTCGATATGCTGGGTACGTGCGACAAGGTGGTCATCTCTAAAGACAACACCACCATCGTGAATGGCGGCGGACAGAAAGAGGCCATTGCCGACCGTGTGGCTCAGATTAAGAACGAGATAGAAAAGACCACCAGCTCGTATGACAAGGAGAAACTGCAAGAGCGTCTGGCCAAGTTAGCTGGCGGCGTGGCTGTGCTCTATGTCGGTGCCAACAGCGAGGTGGAAATGAAGGAAAAGAAAGACCGCGTCGACGATGCTCTGTGCGCCACACGTGCTGCCATTGAGGAAGGTGTCGTAGCCGGAGGTGGCGTCACCTACGTACGTGCCATTGAGGCTGTGCAGAATGTCAAAGGCGACAATGCTGACGAGGAGACAGGCATCAAGATTGTTGAGCGTGCCATTGAGGAGCCGCTGCGCCAGATTGTCATCAACGCTGGTGGCGAGGGTGCCGTAGTGGTTCAGAAGGTGCGCGAAGGCAAGGGCGATTTCGGCTACAATGCCCGCACCGACGAGTATGAGGACCTCCGCGAGGCTGGTGTCATCGACCCTGCCAAGGTGGCTCGCGTGGCACTTGAGAATGCCGCTTCGATTGCTGGCATGTTCCTCACCACAGAGTGCCTCATCGTTGACAAACCCGAACCGGCTCCTGCAATGCCAATGGGCGGTGCACCCGGAATGGGCGGCATGATGTAAATTCACTATCCGACAGGTAGAAGTGGAGAGGGTGTGCCAAGGCTTTGTCTTGGTGCACCCTCGTTTTTTTTGTCATTTGTTTGTATGTTTCGCAAAAATACAGTATTTTTGCATCGCAAACCAAATAGTTTACAAAATGAATCGACTTATTTCTTCACTTTTTATTGCTTTTGCAGCCACAACGGCTATGGCTCAGGCAACAGCTGAAGAGGCTTATTCGCGCTTCTACGAGAATTTGCCCGTTGACGTGCAGCAGGTCAATGTATTCGACGTGCCTGCCCATGAAATGAAACTGACCGATTTCGGCGCAGTGGGCGACGGCAAGACAATCAACACTGAGGCTTTCGCCCGTGCCATCAGTGCCCTGACCAAGCAGGGCGGCGGTACGCTCATCGTGCCGCAGGGCATCTACATGACAGGCCCCATCGCGCTGAAAGACAACATTCGCCTGCACTTGGAGCGCGGAGCCATCGTTATGGCATCGGAGGACAAACGGCTTTTCCTGAACAAAGACCCGAAGGCGCGCGTGCGTCCGCTGGTCAGTGCATCGAAACGCCGTAACATCATGATTACGGGCGAGGGGTGCATTGATGGCAATGGTGCACAGTGGCGACCCGTCAAACGGCAGAAAGTGAGCGATGTGGAGTGGAAGCAGTTTCTGAAAATGGGCGGTACGGTGACCGACGACGGGCAACTGTGGTTTCCCTTCAACCTAAAGCATGCCGAGAACATTGCCGACACACCTGAGGCTCAGGAGAATATGCGCGCTGACCTGTTGCGTTTGACTGACTGCGAAAACGTTGTGATAGAAGGCATTACGGTGCAGAATTCGCCGCGTTTCCATGTTCATCCCGTGCGTTGTAAGAACGTAGTTATCAATGGGGTGACGGTGCGCTGTCCGTGGAATGCACAAAACGGTGATGCCATCGACATCAGCAACTGCCAGCGGGTGCTGATCGTGAACAGCATCATCGACGCGGGCGACGATGGCATCTGCATGAAAGGCGGATCGGGGCAGCAGGGATTGGACGACGGCCCCTGCGAGGATGTGCTCATCACAGACAATACGGTGTATCATGCGCACGGCGGCTTTGTCATCGGCTCTGACGTTTCAGGTGGCATGAACCGCATCGTGGTGCGGCGTTGCCGCTTCTCCGACACAGACACGGGTCTTCGCTTCAAGAGTGGGATCGGTCGTGGGGGTAAGACGGAGAATATCTTTATTTCCGATATTGTAATGACCGACATCACCCAACAGGCCATTGTTTTCGAATGCACCTACGTCGACCGGAAATATGCCGTGAACACAAAGGATGAGGGGGGAATAAAGACGCAGGGCAGTTTCGCACCCGACTTCCGCGACATCCATATCAGCGATGTGGTTTGCCACAATGTGCCCGTGGCCATCAAAGCGGTCGGACTGCCTGATATGAAGTGTGTCAGCGACATCCATATCACGAACTCGCACTTCACGTATTCCAGTAAAGCATGCGACATTGACCCGCATTGCTTGCTGGACATCGAGCAAACCACGTTTACGAAGCTCGGTTCAGAGTTGTAGGATACGATTCCGCGCAATAAGCATATAGCCCTAATAACTTTAAAGGCCGCCCTCCAACAAGGCGGCCTTTTTGGGTACAATTAATAAACGCTCTGTTTCTGCACCTTGCGGTTGGCAGCTGTGGCGGCCTCGATGACAAAGACACCCTTTGGCAGCTGGAACACAGATTCGGTCTTGTCAGGAGTGTCAGCATAGACCAATCGGCCTGTGGCATCGTAGGCACGGACAGCCGTTAGCGGTGCTGTCGTTGTAGAGACGACATGCACCCTATTGCCCTCATCATATATCAGGATCTTGCTCTCTGCGACTCCTACCTGCGGATTGCCACAGACCAGGAAGAAACGATTCTGTGTCTGTCCGGGAACACAAACGGACATGCCTTCCTCTATAGGGGTCGATGTCTCCAGATAGGCGTCGTAGAGTAGGAGGGGTGAGGGGTGAGAGGTGAGGGGTGAGAGGTGGTCGACACCTGTGAAGGTCAGCACACAGTTTTCGTTGCTGTTGCTCTCCACTCCGAGGGGCAGACAGGTAAAGTTG